>SL_8KL_010_SEDDRAFT_10002028_pt1 | contig 17452 bp, 17 predicted proteins | sample SodLakKL_010_SED_4_FD_11160 | JGI IMG/M metagenome (IMG submission 11160)
AACGGATCTTCCATCCGGCAAAAATAATAACCGGAAAGAAATATTGAAGCTGACCGCACGCAGCTACCTGCAGAAGCCACCATGCCCGAGGGCTTTTAACCACCGGGCCCGGGAAGACTATTACCGGAACCTGCTGGACGATCTGCAGATCCGGGCGGTAATTTATCATAACCTGATTTTCTGCGATATGTGCCATTATGATTACCTTATGCTCAAAGAATTACTGGAAGAAAAAAACATTCCCCACCTGAAGGTCAAATCAGAACTGGGTGAAGAAGACCTGGGACAGCTCAAAACAAGAGTCGAAGCTTTCCTGGAAATCCTGGAATAAAAATGGAGGTACCGGCACTATGAACCCTCAAAAAATATTCCGCGAACAATTAAAAGGACCGCTGGGCCGGAAGCTGCTTTCATCTCCGGCTACCTACCGCCTTGCTAAGGATGTATTCATAAAAGAAAACAGTTTCCCCTTTCAAGCCAGGAAAATGATGACAGAAATGGCCCTGGACCAGGCCGCTGACGCCTATCGCAAAAAGAAATCTGTAGCCTGGACCAGCGCCTTTTTCCCCGGCGAACTGATTTACCTGTTTGACCTGGTCCCGTTTGCACCCGAAGCGGCAGCGGGAACTTCCGCTTCGCTGGAACTGGCCTCCGAACTTCTAAAGCATTCCGATCAGATGGGGCTTTCCGCAGACAGCTGTTCTTTTCACCGCTGCGCGGCAGCCGGGGCAGAGCTGGAGTATTTCCCCCTTCCCGATTATTTAATGGCCAGCTCCCATCTCTGCGACGGGGCTCCCCGCCTGTTCCAGTATATGACCAGCCGCTANGACAAACCTCTCTACCTGCTAGATGTGCCCTTTCGGGNAAGCGATGAGGCCGTGGCGTATGTGGCCTCTCAGCTGGCTGAAATAGCAGGAGACCTTGAAAGGAAAACCGGAAATAAACTAACCGATGAAAAGATAAGAGAAGTTTTTGAGCGTTCCAACCGGGCCCGTCATTATCAGCTTGAAGTGGCCAGACTGCGCCAGGACATACCCTCCCCTCTAACCGGCGAGGAGGGCTTAAGTTACGTCTACCTGACTTTCCTGGGCCAGGGGCATCCAAAAACCCCGGAAATTTACCGAACCCTGGCCGGAGAAATCCAGGATATTATCGATGATCGGCGAGGCGATGCCGGTGACTACAAGGCGGAAGATTACCGTTTAATCTGGCTGCACCTGCGCCCCTACCACCCATCGGAGATGATCGGTTACCTGGAAAAAGAGCTGCGGCAAAAGATCGTGGCCGAAGAAATGAACTATGTTTACTGGCCGCCGCTTGATCCGGATGAGCCTTTCATCAGCCTGGCCCGCAAAGCCCTGTCCCACCCGGGACTGGGACCTGTTGAGCGAAGACTTGCTACTATAGAAAAGATGGTCAATGATTACGGGGCGCATGGAGTAATCCATTTTTCCCACTGGGGCTGCCGCCAGTCCGTAGGGGGGATCCTGACCATTAAGAAAAAACTGCGGCAAAAAGGAATCCCTTTCCTGGCCCTGGACGGAGACTGCATAGACGGATCCAGCTTCCCCTGGGGCCAGACTTTAACCCGCATCGAGGGTTTCCATGAAGTACTTGAACAACTCCATGTTTAGCCGGCAGCACCTAAAGGAAAGTAAAATTGTCCACATCAACAAGGCCCCGGTCGGTAATTTTCAAAGAAGGAATTACCGGCAGGGCCATAAATGAGAGAGTCAAAAAGGGCTGGGGCAAAGCCGATCCCAGCTCCCGGGCCGCTTCGAGCACCCGGGACATTTTATCGGCCACCCATTCCGCAGGTTGATCGGACATCAGGCCGCCCGCCGGCAGGGGCAAGATAGCCTTGAGTGTATTATCGTCGCCCACTACCGCAAAACCTCCTCCGGCAGCAGCCAGTTCGTTGGCCGCCCGGGCCATCGCTTCTTCCGATGCTCCGACCACGATCAGGTTGTGAGAATCATGGGCAACGCTCGAAGCCAGGGCTCCCTTCTGCAGGCCAATTCCCTTGATCAAACCTACGGCTATGTTGCCGTTCCTGCCGTGCCGTTCGATAACGGCAATTTTGTTTAGCCCGGAAGCCGAATCGGCAATAACATCACCGCTTTCTTTCCTTTCCACATCCAGAAAAAGTTTTTCTGTTAGCAGCTGTCCGGGAACCACCCCGATCACAGGTACCCGGCCCGGAGGAAACACAGCAACAAAATCTTTATTTTGCAGGGCCCGCGATAGCCTGACGCTTTCTCGGGCTGAAGAAGGCAAATCAGGAGCAGGCGCCGGCGCAAAAACCCTGCCGTCGCGGGCCGTTTCCCGGCCATCCTTGATCACCAGGCGGGCCCTGAAGTTTTCCAGATCTTCGAAAACCGCCAGGTCGGCCCGGTATCCGGGGGCCACCGCTCCCCGATCATAAAGCCGGTAATGGCGGGCCGCATTAAGGGAGGCAATTTTAACCATTAAGATGGGATCGGCTCCCATAGCTACAGCCTGCTTCAGGGCTTCGTTCAAATGGCCCTGTTTAAGCAGTTCTCCCGCTTCCCTGTCGTCACTGCCCAGCATAAAAGAATCGCCGGTTAAAGGGGAAACCAGGGGAATTAATTCAGACAAGCTGGAAGTGGCCGAACCATGCCTGATAATTACCTTCATGCCGGAAGCAATTTTTTCCCTGGCCTCAGCGGCAGTTATGCACTCGTGATCGGTAGTTATACCGGCAGCTAAATAGGCCTGCAGTCCTTGTCCCCTTACCGCCGGGGCATGGCCGTCAATAACCTTGTCGGCCATTTTGGCGGCAGCTATCTTTTGAAGGGTTTCTATATCGCCGGCAATCACGCCCGGATAGTTCATCATTTCTCCCAGACCTACCGTAAAAGGGTTTTGAAGCAGCTTCTCCACCTCGGCGGCATTAATTATCCCACCCGCCGTCTCCAGGTCTGTAGAAGGGACCGAAGAAGGGACGGTGGCAAAAAAGTCACAGGGCGCCAGCTTTGAAAGCTCGATCATCAAGGATACACCATCCGGCCCCATGACATTGGCGATCTCATGGGGATCGTTAATAACCGTAGTGGTGCCGTGACCCACTAAAACCCGGCCCAATTCAGGGGGCAAAAGGAGGGTGCTTTCAATGTGAAGATGGGCATCAATCAGGCCCGGTGTTATATAAGCCCCGTCGAGATCAATAATTTTTTCTCCAAGCGTGTAAGATCCGCTAACTCCGGCGATAATACCGTTGAACAGGGCCACGTTGCCAACTGTAACTTCACCGCTGAAAACATCAACCACCCGGCCACCTTTAAGTAATATTTCGGCCGGTTTATCTCCCCTGGCTACAGCCAGGCGCCCCTGCATGTTATCAACCGGACCACCATCTTGATCATACATGCTTCTACCCCCTCCAGCTCAGTTAACTTCCCTTATAAGAATTCACCATGTGAGGGCCAATTCCTGTTAAGTTAAAGGGAACCGACAGACCCTCCCGGCAGTCATAAAGATAAAACATGTAAAGTGGGGGAATAGTTGTGCGCAAGAAAAAGAGGAGCAAGCCTGTTTTGTTAACCGGACAACCTGGATTATTTTTTTATGCTTTATTATTGGTGCTCTTGCTGCGGGCTGCGGCCGGATTGAAACCGGATCAGGACTGGCCGCTCCGGCAGAAGAGCTGGACCGGCGGTTGGTCCGGGCCAATAATGTCCTCGGATTCAATATTTTGCAGGAACTGGAGACCGGGCAGAACAAAGAAAGTATTTTCATCTCCCCGGCCAGTATTATTACCGCACTGGCCATGACCTATAATGGAGCTGAAGCAGAAACCCGGGAAGCGATGGAAAGCACGTTGGGCCTGGATAACATGAACCTTGAAGAGGTCAATGAAGCATTCGCAGAATTCATGACCATAATTAACAATCCCGATCCGGAAGTAAAAATGGCGGCCGCTAATTCTCTGTGGGCCCGGGAGGGTGTTGACTTCAAGGACGATTTCCTGGAGCGCAATAAAGAGTATTTTGATGCCAAAGTTGCCAGCCTTGATTTTGATGATCCCGGGGCATCAGACAGGATCAACAACTGGGTAAAAGATAAGACCGGGGGCGGGATTGAAGATATTATCGAACCTCCAATCAATCCCTTAACAGTCCTCTTCTTAATTAATGCCATCTATTTTAACGGTGATTGGACGGAACCTTTCGATCCTGATATGACCAGAGAAATTCCTTTTCATCTTCCAGGGGGCACGAAACAGGATTATCCGGTCATGTTCAGGGTGGATGAATTTGATTACCTGGAAACGGATTTGTTCCAGGCGGCCCGGCTGCCTTATGGAAAAAATAAGCGCCTGGGCATGTATGTTTTCCTGCCCCATGAAGATATTGGGTTGGAGGGCTTTTTAGAGGAATTGAACCCCGGTACCTGGACCGACTGGACCGCTTCTTTCTCACTTAAAGAAGGAGAATTGGGTTTGCCCCGCTTTAAGATTGAATATGAAGCCTCTCTGAATGATCCCCTCAAAGCCCTGGGCATGGAGGTCGCTTTTGATGAAAACTCCGCTGATTTCAGCGGCATGCGCGATATCCCTCCCCGCCTTTACATCAGCGATGTCAAACATAAAAGCTTTATCGAGGTAAACGAAGAAGGCACCGAAGCAGCTGCGGCCACTTCGGTCGAAATCAGGGTGGAATCAGCCAGGCCTGATCACTTTACCATGATCGCCGACCGACCCTTTTTCTTCGCCATTGTTGATGACCTAACCGGCGCTATATTATTTATGGGTTCACTGCTCGATCCCGATACAGATTAATAATAACTGGACGGTTTGTCTTTGCCCTTTGGCCAAACAAGGATCAGGAGATAGCTGCTAACAGCTATCTCCTTTTTCAATATAGAGCTGTTTTCCGGCAATCAGCTTGCCAGCAGGGCCAGGAAGCCCGTCGAGATCATGACCCTCTAAGGTGGAATTTCTTTTTCCCACAATACGTTGACACAGCCATTAAAGGTTTGAAGTTTTTTTAAAAAGTTCACAAATATGATATTCTTGTAGTAAGGACAAAAACTGCTTTAAAAAGCCGGCCTTTTCATCGCTAAAGTCCTTAATAACTACTAAGGAGGGATCTTTTTGAGGCCAAGAGATAGATATGCGGAACCATACCGGATTAAAATGATTGAACCCATCAAGCTTAAAAAACCAGAGGAACGGGAAAGGCTGATTAAGGAAGCCCATTACAATATATTCAATCTGAAAGCGGAAGACATCTATATCGATTTGCTGACCGACAGCGGAACTTCCGCCATGAGCGCCAACCAGTGGGCGGGCATTATGCTTGGTGACGAATCGTATGCCGGCTCCAAAAATTTTTACAACCTGCAGGCCGCTATCAAGGACATTTTCGGATATAATTTTGTGGTGCCCACTCACCAGGGCCGCGCTGCTGAAAACATCCTCATGTCGATGTTCGTAGGGGAAAACCAGAGGGTACCGGGTAATATGCATTTCGATACCACCGAAGGCCACATCCGCCTCAGGAATGCCAGGCCCCTGAACCTGGTTGTCGATGAGGGATTAAAAACTGATTCTACAAACCTGTTTAAAGGAAATATTGACCTGGAGCGACTGGAAGAAGAATTGAAAAATAATGGGCCCTCCAGGCTGCCGCTGGTTATTATCACAGCCACCTGTAATAACAATGGCGGCCAACCGGTCTCCATGAGCAACCTCCGGGCCGCTTACGAATTCCTCTTTTTATTGACGCCGCCAGGTATGCTGAAAACTGTTATTTCATCAAACAAAGGGACCCCGCTTACCGGAACACTTCAATAAGGGATATTGCCCGGGAAATGTTTTCATATGCCGATGGTTGCACAATGAGTTCCAAAAAGGATGCCCTGGTCAATATCGGGGGCTTTCTGGCCTTTAAAGATAACAACGAATGGTATGAAAAAGCGGTTCAGATGCAAATCTGCTATGAAGGATTCCGCACTTACGGCGGACTGGCCGGACGCGACCTTGAAGCGCTGGCTCGCGGGCTCTATGAAGGGACCGAAGAAGACTACCTGGAGGATCGAATTGGCCAGGTCAATTACCTGGGCCAACAATTGCGTGACACCGGTATTCCTATCGTAACCCCTGTAGGGGGACACGGTGTTTTTGTCGATGCCATGAGCTTTTTGCCTCATATACCGCAACACTGTTTTCCGGGGCAGTCCCTGACTGTGGAACTGTACCGGGAAGGAGGAATCAGGAGCGTAGAACTGGGCGCCTGCGCTTTTGGCTACATCGATCCGGAAACCGGGCAGGAGGTCTTTCCTGCCCAGGAACTGGTCCGTCTCACTATTCCCCGCCGGGTATACAGCGACCGGCACATGGACCTGGTTGTCAGGGCTTTCGAAGCTATAGCAGCGCGTAAGAAAAAAATACGCGGCCTGGAAATAGTTTACCAGGCTGAGATCCTGCGACACTTCACCGCCCGCTTCAGGCCGCGGGATTAATTCAGCATTGAGAGAAAAAGCCGCTTAAGAAAAAACATTCAGGATAATATTAGCTTTTTAGCCAGGGCGGGTGATCGAGATCGGCGTTTCCGCCTGATACAATCAAACCAATTTTATCGCCTTTAACCCGCCCGGTTTTAGTCATCAGCGCGGCCAGGGGCAAGGCTGCCGAGGGCTCGATAACCAGTTTCATCCTTTCCCAGGTCAGGCGCATGGCTTCCATAATTGCTTCTTCGCTTGCCGTCAGGATAGCGCCAACATGTTTATAAATGATGGGGAAGGTAAGGTCCCCAAGCGAGGTGCGCAATCCATCAGCAATGGTCCGGGGATTTGTCAGAGGAATTATTTTACCGGCCTGCAGGGAGCGGAAAGCATCGTCGGCCCCCTCTGGCTCAGCCCCGATCACCTCGGTGCCCGGCTGAAGGGCGGAAACGCTCAAGGCGGTGCCGCTCAGGAGCCCGCCACCCCCAACCGGGGCAATGATAGTAGTCAAACCGGGGACTTGTTCCATTAATTCCAGTGCCGCCGTAGCCTGACCGGCAATGACCCGGTAGTCGTTATAGGGATGGACAAAAACAGCCCCGGTCAGGGCTACTATTTCGTCCAGGGCTTTTTCCCTGGCTTCCTGGGTCGATTCAGTATAGGTTATCCGGGCGCCGTAACCGGCAACAGCCGCCTTTTTAACCGGCGGAGCATTTTCAGGCATAACCACGTGGGCTTTTATACCCCGGCACCGGGCGGCATAAGCCAGGGCGGCGGCATGGTTGCCCGAAGAATGGGTGATAACGCAGTTTTCGCCGTTTTTATAACTCTGGAAATCACTCCAGCAAGGCTTAATACTGCATTAACAGCGCCCCGCGCCTTAAAGGCCCCTACCTTTTGCAGGCTTTCGCATTTAAAAAAAACCTGTTTGCCGCAGATCCGATCCACGGTAGCAGACGTAAAAACCGGGGTGCGATGCACATAAGGCGCTATTCTTGCCGCTGCTGTTTTAACAATTTCAATGTCCGGAAATAAATCCATGTGCCCTCCTCCAATTGTTTCCTTTAAATCAATTCTTTTTTTATTATTCGGCCCGGTTTAAATGTAATCCTCTTTGTATAAAAAATAATCCTCAACCTGCAATCGCTAGGCCAGTTTTTAAACCGGTGGAAGGTAAAATCCTTATTATTATAGAATTATTAAATTGAAAGGAGAGATATATAAATGAAAATCCTGGTTTGCACCGATGGTTCCGATTTTAGTAAAAAAAATATTACCTTTGCATCCGAAATGACCGCTAACTGCAATATTGACGAAGTAACTATCATCATCCATGTTCACGAAGGCACCTCTATCCTTCCCGATTACTGGCATGGCAAATACCTGGTTACCGAAGAAGAAGAAAAAAAATTAAAAGATATTGATAAGAGAATTCAGGAAGAACGAAAAAAATACTTTGCCGGGGCGGAAAAAGAGTTTGCAAAACACGACATACCGGTCAACACTCTTTACAAAGTGGGTCACCCCGCCGAAGTAATCAGCAGGGTGGCTGACGAAGGCGGGTATGATCTGATCGTAATCGGCAGGAGAGGCATGGGCGGAGTAAAAAAGTTGTTCATGGGCAGTGTTAGCAGCGCCGTATTACAGCTTGCCCATACCAATGTATTAATAGTCAAATAACATGGAGCTTTTCAAAAAAAAAGAACAAGTTTTTCAGGGCAAAACAGCATTTACATGCTAATTCTAAGCGATGTTTAAAAAAAGAGGCCCGGTGTTATCGTGCTGAGAAATATTTTTGAAAAACAAGACTGGCATTTTGTCCTGCTGGCCCTGCTGGCAGTATCTGTAAATGCCATCATGGAGTTTTTTCCCGCTTACTTTTCGGGCCAGTTTTGGGGTTTACATGCTAAAACATGGCTGTGGATCGGTGTAATTTCGGCCATCCTGCACCAGCTTTACGCGATGATAATCTGGCGAACCCAGCTTGAAACCGGGTGGCTCTCTACCACCCTGCCTCCCCTGGGCTATATCGCTTATTATATTGACTATACCATGCTGCTGACAGCCCGCCTGAGCGCTATTGCCCTGACAGCTGTAGCCAATCGGGATGTATTAGTCATACCTGAAGCAGCAAGATGGATTACCGTCCTCACCCTGGCCATACCTGTTAGCTGGCTGCTTCATTCTATATTAAAATATTACGGTTTCAAGCGCCTAGCTGGAGCGGACCGTTTCGAAACAGCTTACCGTGATCAAAGCTGGACCAGGAAAGGCATATTCCGCATTGTTCCCAAAGCCATTTATGTCTTTGGACCCCTTGTATTTTACATCCCCGGCTTTTTACTGGCTTCGCCCGCCTCACTGCTGCTGGCCCTGTTTAACCATTTTTACCTCTGGATCCATTATTACTGCACCGAACTGCCCCCCCCCCCCCCCTTTATTTCAGAAGAAAAGGACAGGTTCAAAAATAGCCGATTTTTTTAAGGCCTGCGGTTGGCGGGCGGGTCGGCTATAAAGCGGGGCTTTTTATCCAGGGTATGGGTGGCATAAATATTCCGGATAGTACCGGTTATCCCGCGCATGATCAGGGAATGAGTTTCTGCTGTCTTACCGCGGTACCTGACCCCTTTTAGCATGTCGCCATCTGTAATCCCCGTCGCGGCAAAAAATATGTCATTCCCACTGACCAGATCTTCAAGTTGAAACAGTTTGCCCGCATCTTCAATCCCCATTACGCGGATCCGTTCAAGATCATCTTCATCTTCCGGCGCCAGGCGGGCCTGCATTTCTCCACCAAGAATCTTAATGGCAGCCGCAGCAATAACTCCTTCCGGAGCGCCGCCAATGCCGAACAGGATATCTACCCCTGTATTCTCCAGAGCCGCGGCAATAGCCGCGGAAACATCACCATCGCTAATCAATTTTACCCTGGCTCCCGCTTTCCTGGTATCTTCAATAATGTGTTGATGCCTCTCCCGATCCAGGACTATGGCAGTAACATCCCTTACATCTTTCTTCAGGGCTTCGGCTACCCGGCCCAGATTTTCCGCTATCGATGCATCGAGATCTATACAGCCCCTGGCTTTCGGCCCTACGGCTATCTTGTCCATATACATGTCCGGAGCATGCAGAAAACAGCCGCGGTTGGCAATGGCCACGACCGCCAGGGCGTTGGGCAAACCTTTGGCAACCAGATTAGTCCCCTCGAGAGGGTCGACGGCTATATCAACACAAGGCTCAGTCCCACCTCCCACTCGCTCGCCAATATACAGCATCGGGGCTTCATCCATTTCGCCTTCACCGATGACAACTGTCCCGTCTATGTTAACTGTATCAAAAACCGAGCGCATTGCATCCACAGCAGCCTGATCGGCTGCTTCTTTATCTCCACGGCCCATCAACCTTCCTGAGGCCAGGGCCGCGGCTTCTGTTACCCGGACAAACTCCAAAGACAGTTCTCTTTCCAATGTGGTTCCTCCAATTTTAAAGTTTTTTAGGATGGTGTTTCCCTGTCCAGAGGCATGCTCATACAACGTGGGCCTCCACGGCCGCGCACCAGTTCAGAGCTGTCGATCTCAATGACATCGACGCCGTGACGGCGCAGGGTTTCGTTAGTGGCTTCATTACGGTCATAGCAAACCACGGTCCCGGGTTTAACAGCCAGAGCATTGGTGCTATCACCCCACTGTTCCCTGGCGGCTGTAATTTCCTCGTTAGCCCCTGAATAAACGATTTCTATCGGCTTCTGCTTCAGGGCTTTGCGCAGGGCTCCCTGCAGGTTATAACCGCTGGAAGCCGATACCTTGTCATCACTGCCCTTTTCCAGCCAGTATGTAGTAACGACATCCTTGATACCCGGGTACATCAGGAACTTGTCGGTATCGACCATAGTAAAAACAGTATCAAGGTGCATGTAAGCCCGCCTGGAGGGGATCTGGATTACCACGATCTGCTTAATCAGTCCTTTTTCCACCAGATATTTATGAGCTATCCATTCAATCGCTTCTTCCGTGGTCCGCTCACTAAGACCTATTACCAGTGTCTCCTCGTTTAAAACCAGGACGTCCCCGCCTTCAATACCGTATGGGATTTCTTCGTGAAAGGCCAGTTCCACATTTTTGAATAAGGGATGGTACTTTTGAATGAAACGCATAAAGATGGTTTCCAGGCGCCTGGCTGGATTAAACATACTGCTGATCTGAAGGTTCGGGCCGATCATGGCCCCATGATCCCGGGTAAAGTACATATTTGGTAACGGGGCCAGGTAAAAGGGATAGCTGTCAAGAGTAAGATCACTCAAGGAATGGTATTTCTTCAAATGTTGTATTTCTTTTTTTGGAAAACCGGCAATCAACTTGGCCACCAGCTCCTGCGGCTCTTGCTCACTCAAATAGTTATATATCGTGTTCAAAACATCAGCTTCAATCAAGGGACTGGCTTTAAGATGTCTTTTAATTAAATCGCTTTTAACCTGGGGGTCTTTGACAATATCTGCCAGGAGTTCGGTTATGTAATATACTTCTGCACCATTATCCCTGAGGACCCCGGCAAAACCGTCATGCTCCTTCTGAGCCTGGGCCAGCCAGGGAATTTCGTCAAAAAGCAAATCCTCTAAATAACGCGGAGTCAGGTTCTCAAGTTCCTGGCCGGGTCGGTGCAGTAGCACCTTTTTCAACCGGCCAACATCAGACCACACCTGCATTGTGTTTTCCATAATAAGCACCCCCGTAACACTGATTAACAACTCACAAAAGATATCAATAATATATTCGCTTTTTAAAAAATATTACCTTTTTATTATAAAGCATATTGAAGAGGTTGTAGACAACCCCCCTCCTGGAAAACCGCGAAATCAAATGTGTGTTAGAATGCTTTTCTCGATCAAAAAAATTAAATCAAATTTTTTTAAAAGAGTGGCGTGCAATCGTTCGCAAAGACTCCAGGGTTGACATGAATCATTCAATGCTATATCATAATATTATAATATAATTATCCTGGTTCCGATTATCTATTAAAGGCAGGGAAAGATAAGATTATGCCAAGAACACTGTTGCTCAATTACAACAAATGCCGACCGGAGGATTGCGACAACGGAATATGCCGGGCTGTTCAAGCCTGCCCGCTTGACCTTTTGGGACAAGAAGAGCCGTACGACAAACCAATGATGTACAGCCCAGTCTGCAAAGGCTGCATGGAGTGTATCAGGGCCTGCCCGAACGGTGCCCTGGATATTGATTGAGACCTGTTAACCTAAAAGAGATTTTTTACTTGCTTTATTGTTAAAGACGTGGTATAGTTTTGCTCAGTGTTGAAAAGATGAGAATTACGCAAACTGTCTTTAGCCTTTGCCTGGGAAAGGGAAAGATGTTTGGCTAAGCTCCTCTTTTTATACAATTTCTAAAATGAAGGAGAATAATGTACATGCAGGGAAAAGTAAAATGGTTTAATCCAGACAAAGGCTACGGGTTTATCGAAACAGAAGAGGGCGGAGATGTTTTTGTTCACTTTTCAGCTATCCAGTCTGAAGGGTTCAAGACACTCGAAGAAGGACAGTCAGTAGAGTTCGAGGTTGTTGAAGGAGAACGTGGAAAACAAGCAGCCAACGTTGTACCTCAATAAATTTAGATAATAAGATCTTGATAAGGGCATCCACTCTAATTAAAGAGGGTGCCCTTATTTTTCTTTAAGATCAGCTGAAATCGGGTCCATTAAAAACCCGCCATTTTAAAAAGCAGACGATTTTAACTCATTTAGGTTTCAACTTATTTAAAGGAAGGTAACATCATGAGCAATCGGATTTTTAAAAATTTAAACCTGAAATATCCCATCATCCAGGGAGGGATGGCAGTAAGGGTTTCAACAGCCCCACTGGCCGGAGCGGTAGCCTCTGCCGGTGGCGTTGGCGTAATTGCCGCAACCGGAATGGGTATCGAGGAACTGCGCCGGGAGATCAAGGAAGCCAAAAAAATTGCCATGAACGGCATCATCGGTGTAAACGTAATGTATGCAGTCCGTAATTTTTCCGTGCTGGTTAAAACCGCCCTTCAGGAAAAGGTGGACCTGGTCATTTCCGGGGCCGGTTTTTCCAGGGATATTTTTAGCTGGGGCAAAGAAGCAGAAATCCCCATATTTACCATCGTCTCATCCGGCCGCCTGGCAAAAATCGCTGAGAAGTACGGCGCTTCTGCTGTCATAGCCGAAGGGTCTGAAGCCGGAGGGCACCTGGGGACAGACAGGCCCACGGCAGAAATACTGCCAGAGATAAAGGGCGCCGTAAAGATTCCAGTCATTGCCGCCGGGGGGATAACAACCAGCAGCGACATCGTAAAAATGATGGGCCTGGGCGCAGACGGGATCCAGATGGCTACCCGTTTTGTCCTAAGCAAGGAATGTTCAGTAGCTGAATCTTTTAAAAACCATTATCTGAATGCCAGGGAAGAAGATATAGTAATTATCAAAAGCCCTGTCGGTCTTCCGGGCCGGGCCATCAGGAACAATTTTTCTGAAGCGCTCAATCGCGGCGAACTCCCCGATATTACCTGCAATAATTGTCTGAAAGCATGCTCCCATGAATACTGCATTCTGGAAGCGCTTGAAAACAGCCGCCTGGGCAATATTGACCGGGGAGTTGTATTTTCGGGGCAAAATGTTTATAAAATCAAAGAAATTCTACCTGTAAAAAAGATCATCCATGAATTGAGTGGGGCTTTTGCGGAGAAGGCAACCATCTAAAACAAACTACAGTAACCTGATCTGTAGTGGTGGCCAGAAAAGTTAAGCAGCTTTGTTATAGCTTCAATAACTACAGTTAATCTTGAACCAATTTAACTGCCTGTGCTGGTTTGCCTGGTTAAGGTGCCTGTTTCGGCCTCCAACGCCGAAGCCAAATCCTGCGGGGAAAGACTGACCTGAACCCCGCGGTTCCCGGCGCTGACAATGATTGCTGGGTAGATAAAAGCGCTTTGATCCAGGTAAAAGGGATAATTGCTTTTGAGGCCCAGTGGAGAAACCGCGCCCCGGATATAACCAGTCAGCTGCCGGACTTCTTTTAAAGGAACCAGGTCTACCCTCTTGTTGCCGCTAACTTTGGCCAGGGCTTTTAAATCGAGTTCGCGCCCGCCGGGGACACAGGCTATGATTACCCCGCTTTTATCGCCACGGGCCACAAGGGTCTTAAATATTTGCTCCGGTGGCAGGCCCAGTTTTTTTGCCGCATCTTGAGCGCTCAGATCGTCCTCGTCCACATCAAACTCAAGCAAAGTGTAAGCTATACCCAACCGCTCTAAGATCCTGGCAGCATTGGTTTTTTTCATCCAAACCGACCTCCGCTAAATGGCTGTGGCAGTTATAGGCCCCGCAGAAACTCACTCTTCAGGGAACCGGGCGCTTTCCTGATCAGAACCTGGTTAAGTTCCTTCAGTAAAGTTTCCCGATCCCGGGAAAGAATTGCTTTCATGGGCATGTAATTTGAAGCATGGTTGGCCCGGAAAACACATTCGGTCAATTCCAGCCCTTCGACCATCATCTTAATTTCTTCAAGGAGCTGCCATGGATTAAGCGAAGTCAGTTTGCCCTGTTTAAAATGGCGGTAGGTGGTGGTCCCGGGCACAGGAATCAGGCTAAGTAACCCCAGGTATTCCGGATCGATTTGGTTTAAAACCCGGGCTGTTTCCCGAGCATGATTTTCACTGCCTTCCAGGCCGGCCAATCCATTAAGGACTGTAATGGAGAGGGGCACCCCGACCTTTTTGGCCTTCGCAGCCCCTTTAATTATTTCTTCCGGGGTCACATCTTTTTTTATGTCCCGCAGAACAGCAGCGCTTCCCGTTTCCAAACCCAGATATATTATTCCCAGTTTATGATTTTTCAACTCCACAAGCTCTTCAGAAGTTTTTTCCAAGAGGTCCTGAGGGTTTCCGTAAACAGAAACTCTTTCTAAATTCGGAAAAGCGCCGTCAAGGGCTTGCAGGATTTGCAAAAGTTTTTCGCTGGGAATAACCAGGGCATTGCCATCGGCCAGGAACACCCTCCTGGTCCGGGGCATAAACCGGGAGACATACTTAATCTCTTGTTCGATTTCCTCAAGACTTCGAATACGAAATTTTTTCTTTTTATACATTCCACAAAATGTACAGCGGTTATGGGAGCAGCCAATCGTGGCCTGCAGGATTAAACTGCCGGCCTCGCTGGGTGGTCTGTAAATATCGCCTTCATAACGCAGTGGAATCATTTAATCAGTCCTTAACCAGTCTTTTAAGCAGGTGTGCCTTTACACAAATAAATATTTCGCCGGAGTCTTATAATATCCCTGCTGAGCACAGGTTCTTCTTTTCGCTCCGGGCATATGCTGTATTTCCATTTTTGCGGTTATTGTAGCATTTAATCAAATAGGGTATGCTCTTAATAAAGCATTTCCAGAAAGTTGCTCTTCTAAACTAAAACAGTTGCAGCAACCTGGATATGATGTAGTCATTAGCAGGCAGGCGGAAAATCAAGTTCTGGAATAATTAGCAAACATGAGAGGCTTCAGGAAGGAAGCAGGACAATCGACAGTGGAGGATTAAATGGACCAGAATTTTTTACCAATGACAAATGAAGAGATTATAATAAGGGGATGGGACCAGCCTGATTTTGTCTTGATCAGTGGGGATGCATATGTTGACCACCCTTCATTCGGGGCTGCTATCATTGGCCGCTATCTGGAAGCTTACGGCTTCAGGATCGGGATTATAGCCCAACCGGACTGGAAAAACCCGCAAGAGTTTAAGAAGCTGGGCAAACCGGCCCTGGGATACCTGGTTACCGCCGGCAATATTGATTCTATGGTCAACCACTACAGTGTGGCCAAAAAAAAACGGAAGACGGATGCTTATTCACCCGGGGGCAAGACGGGTTTAAGGCCCGACCGGGCCACAGCTGTTTATGCTCGTATGGCCAGGAAAGCATACCCCGATGTGCCGGTGATCCTGGGCGGTATTGAAGCCAGCCTGCGCAGGATGGCCCATTACGACTACTGGAAAGACCGCCTCCTGCCTTCTATCCTGGTTGAATCCGGGGCAGACCTGCTGGTTTATGGTATGGGAGAAAAAGCGATCCTCGAAGTGGCGGAAGCCCTTAAAAGCGGACTTTCCATCCGTGATATTACCTATGTTCGGGGAACCGCGTACTGTTCCAAGCACATTGACAACCCGGAAGAAACCATTTTTTTACCTTCTTTTAAGGAAGCCACATCGTTAAAAGAAAAGTTTGCCCGGAGCTTTGCCGTACAGCAATACCATACTGAAGCCCAGAGCGCCAAAACCCTGGCTGAAAAGTATGATCATGCCTATGTAATCCAGACCCCCCCCGCTTACCCCCTTTCAACCGAAGAAATGGACATTATTTATCGGCTCCCGTTCCAAAGAACTTATCATCCCTTTTACGAAAAGTCAGGAGGAGTACCGGCCATTGCCGAGGTTAAATTTAGCCTGGTCAGCAGCCGCGGCTGTTTCGGGGGCTGCAGCTTTTGCGCCCTTCATTTCCACCAGGGCAGGACGGTCCAGTCAAGAAGCATAGAAGCGATTGTCGAGGAAGCCGAAATAATAACAGGTGACCCCTCTTTCAAAGGTTACATCCATGACGTAGGAGGTCCAACAGCAAATTTCAGGCAAAAAGCCTGTTCTTTGCAAGAAAAAAGGGGGACCTGTCCGGACAGGCTTTGCCTCTTTCCCAAACCCTGCCCCAACCTGAAGGTTGATCACAGCGACTACCTGGCGTTACTCCGCAGGTTGAGAAAACTGCCGGGTGTAAAGAAGGTTTTTATCCGCTCCGGGATCCGTCACGATTATCTGCTTTACGATCAAGATTCAACCTTTTTTGAAGAGCTCTGCCGCTACCATATCAGCGGGCAGCTGAAAATTGCACCCGAGCATGTCTCTCCGCCGGTCCTGGACATAATGAGGAAACCGGATAAGAAGGTTTACCTTGACTTTAAAAAGAAATACAAATATATCAACCGGGAACTAAACCTGGACCAGTACCTGGTGCCATATTTTATGTCCAGCCATCCCGGAACCGACCTCGAGGCGGCTGTGGAGCTGGCCCGTTTTATAAACAAGTATGAGCATGTACCCAGGCAGGTGCAAGATTTCTATCCTACACCTGGCACTCTTTCAACCTGCATGTTCTATACGGGCCTTGATCCGCACACCATGAAAAAAGTTTACATTCCTAGATCAGCGCACGAAAAAGCGATGCAGAGGGCCCTGATCCAGTATAAAAATCCAAAAATTTATAACCTGGTTTATGAGGCCTTGCAAAAAACAGGACGGACAGATTTAATTGGTTTTGCCAAAAAGTGCCTAATCAAACCCCGACGGAAAACAAAAAAAGAAAAAAACAGACAGAATAAAAATAAGGCCAGCTCCGGTGGTTTTAAAAATATTCGACAGAGGTGATCACATTACTATGGGGAAAAACGCTATTTATAAATATTTACTGCGCCTGGCAACTTTTTTCGGAGGTTTATATATCGTGGCCACCGGGATAGTTTCCACCATTCAGGCCAACCTGGGCGTTAATCCCTGGGACGTCCTCCATATCGGCTTATCCATTCAAACCGGGCTGACGATCGGCCGTATTATCCAGATCGTTGGGCTGATGCTGGTGGGATTCAGCTTTTTTATGAAAGTGAAGCCTTCTATCGGCACCATCCTGAACATGGTCTTCCTGGGCTTTTTCGTGGACCTGATAATGTATCTCGATTATATCCCTTCCCCGGACCTGCTATGGCATAAAGTAGTCCTATTTATTACCGGTGTTGCCCTTTTTGGCTTCGGCTGCGCCATTTATATCAGCGCCAATATCGGGGCGGGGCCCCGGGACAGCCTGATGCTGGCCCTGGGCAGGATAATCCGGCGCCGCCTGGGCACTATTAGAACTTTTATGGAGGTTACAGCCGCCCTGATCGGCTATTTCCTGGGCGGCCCCCTGGGCCTGGGGACAC
>SL_8KL_010_SEDDRAFT_10002030_pt1 | contig 17445 bp, 9 predicted proteins | sample SodLakKL_010_SED_4_FD_11160 | JGI IMG/M metagenome (IMG submission 11160)
TGTTTATCATCAATGCCTTGATCATGGCGGGACTCGGTCTGTATCCGAATTCGCCTTCATACCACTCCATGACCAGTACAGCCGAACCTGCGACTGCAGGGGCCGACATAGACGTTCCGCCTATACCTGCATATGTCCATTCACCTGTATCCTCGTCAACATATGTGGAGAATACAACCCATCCAGGGGCCATTATATCTGGCTTTATCCGGTTATCCGCCGTCCATCCACGAGAGCTGAACTGTGCGGTCTTCTCGGGATCCGCATCAAAATCGTCTACATAAGTCAGACCAGGATAGAATGTTTCTGTTGCACCGACCGTCATAACGTTCTTGGCGTTGCCTGGACTACCTGTTGATTGATAATTCACATCACCTCCACGGGTTTCACCGGCATTACCGGCGGAAACCGAAATAAACATAGGCTCTCCGTCACCAGCATCTCTCACACCGGCATCGTAATCGCTGTCCGCCGCTCCGTAAGCTCCAGCTGATTCTGAACCCCATGAATTTTGGTGCACAAATGCATCGCTGTTGTCCCGGGCATCCCAGATTATCTGTGTGTAGGGATTAGTAGGTCCTACAAAAGTACCTCCGTCATCGAAGATCTTTTGAGAGAACAATGTGGCTTGGGGGGCCATTCCTTGAGCGACGTAATAATCCTCGACTTCGGTATCCCAGTAATCATCTACCGTATCACCTGTACCTCCGTGTGTATCTCCAGCAACGGATCCTGCAACGTGAGATCCATGGCCGTGGGCATCGGACCAATCGCCTCCAGCGTAACTAAGACCGCCTACGACCCTACCGGTAAAATCCGGTTGGTCAAGGATACCTGTATCAGCGACTACGACCTCATAACCCTGTCCTTCATACCCGATCTGATTCACGTATGCTCCATATTGTCCGTGGCCTCTGTATGGAGTGTAGGGGTCTCCATCCGGTTCGTAATTCCACAGACCACCGCCTACCATCTGGGTAGCGACTTCGCAGTGAAGCTGAGGTTCTATGTAGTTCGATATGTAATAAACGTCCGGTCTTCGGGCTAATTCGGCGAATCGAGATTCGTCTTCTACTTCGATCATCTCACGGCTGCCATCGGCCATATTTACGGATACCACACCGGGCCTAAGGTCCTCCGCCAGCTTGAATCCAGGTTGATAGATACCCACCCAATCGACGAAGTAAAGCTGTTCCACCTTTTCTGCCACCTCCGGAGTCATCCTTACTTCGTATGCATAGTTTGGAACATAGTCTATCAATTCAAGGTCCAACTCTTCTAAGGAGTTCAACCAAGATGCAGGAGTCGGCCCAAGCAGGTGAACCAAGTATATCCCTTTTTCACCGGGCCTATATCCATCGATAGTTAATTCATCAGAAAACTCGGGCATCCCTTCCTGTATATCGAAGACATGGCCCTTCACGCTCAGTTCGGTTCGTCCTAGCAGTTCTCTCATACCCATACCATTCTCCTGCAGGAATGCTGCATCTGCTCGGTTTATTTCGACCAACGCTGCATCCCGGTACCTGTACAAGATCCTGGCATTCGATTCTCTAAGTTCATTTATATCATTAGTGCTCTCTATCCCGACGATAAAATAGTCTGTTTCTTGACCATCCGTAGTAGTGAATCCGGTCACCACGAACACAGACAGAAACAGCAGTACAGCAGTCGAAATACTAAGCAGCTTTTTCAACTCTTTTTTCATGTTTAACACCTTATAGTTTTCTCCTCAACTATGATTACTAACCATTCAACTGTATTGATTATATATATATACTTTTGGTAATATGGGCTGTAATATTTATATGCAATAGTATAACCAATTTATAAACATATATATAGTATTAAATAATAGCATAGGAGAACCTATATCACGAACGTGAAAGACTTTAATCCTTCTCGGAAGGTCAGTAGTATATTGTCCAAGCGATAGTTTCTTCCTCAGAGTTATGGATCCAGTAAGCTCGGCCGGGCTGGAAAGTGAAGGTTCCCACTTCATCGGTGTAAGCGATGTTGTATTCCTTCGATTGATCGTAATATCCTATAAGATCTACCTGTTCTGGAATACCGTGATTATCCTCTCTATCGCTGGGTGATCCTACCATGTTCCAACCTGGTCGGAGTTCGATCGTGGTTGAATAAGGTTCTAGGCCACTTACCGTCAGTATATCGTCCTCGGTCATCCTTATCCACACACCCATGGTGTGATCCCATGCATCCAGATTGTTGAAGTGATCCGCTCTACCGGGCACATGGCTGAGCCATCTATCCGTGGAGGAGTCGTAGTACATAACACGATCATAATTACCGGAGATGCCGTCTCCTTCGTGTTCTAAGATCGACTCTAGGTCGTTGTCTTCCAACTCTAGATAGAACGACACGAAGTTCCAGCCGTCGCCTTGGGATGAGAGGGAAATATCCATGGTCGATAATTCTTCTTCAACAAAATGGGCTGTGACCGTCATATCTTCATCCACGGTAACGGTTATCACATCATCGGAGAACACGCTTGCCAGAGTATCCCAGGTCTCTTCCGTCTCATAGCCCAGAGCCCAGAAACCGGTCCCGGCGAATCCTTCATCCCTCACGTATTCCCACTTTAGCTGCAGAGACTCCTCATCATCGTACCATCCTTGGTACCACTGATCTCCTTCCTGGTATGCGTACCAAGGTACGCTGGAGTCCTCATGCCAGTTCCTACCGTGCTCATCCGCATTGCCCACGGCATCGACCATGAACACGGAGTTGCCATCTCCTTGGGTGGCAGCACCTGGTTCTCCGCTTTCAGCCGGCCATTCATATCCGTAGAACGGCAGTCCGAGAAGCAGCTGTTCATCGGGATAATAACTTCTCAGGATGTCCATAGAATCGGTGACATCGAAGTACTGTGATGAATCGAAAGGGGATACTGGTCCGGTGTTGGATGCACCACCCCAATGGTAATCGTATCCCATGAGGAAAATATGATCGGTATATTGAGATAACTGACTATTCCTGTACACCTGCTCCACAGATCCAGCGGTACAGAAACTGATGTGATGATCCTCATCTACAGCTTTGATGTCCTGATATAACTTTTCTAGCAGATCTTCCATTAGCTCTACGTTGCTTTCACCGGTGATACTGTTGGTTTCCCGAACGAACTCGATATCGATATTGACTCCATCTGCATCGTACTCGTCCAAAGCGGCTACTATATTATCGACCAGATCCTGTCTATGGTGAGCCAGTATAGAATCCTGTGTATCTTGGTCGAACTGAGCAACCGTCAGAGTGACCTTGGTATCGGTGCCTTCTGCAGCGGCTTTCACATCATCGTAGTGATACATGTTCCCTTCGTATAGTGAACCGTCGGATTGTGCGGTTATCGAAAATACTGAAACATGGGTCAACTCGTCCCAGTCAGGCTGGTATTCCGCAGGATCAGTCCAATATGGCCAGAAACCGTATGTGATATGATCCGACCCGTGACTCATGACTCTAACTCCATCCACCGTCCAATGATCGAATTCCCAGCCCTCTTCAGATATGGCTTCGATGGTGACTTGGGTCCCATCATCGTACACATAGGTTCCCGGTTCGGGATCGGTGGTACCTTCCCCCTCAACACCTATCTCTAAGGTGTATTCCTTCACGATGGTTTCGAAAGTCTCTATCTGACCCATACCTTCCTGATCGTCCCACTGCGCAACGGCCTTGAACTCGTATTCTTTACCAGAGTCCAGACCGGGTATCTCCTGGTAGAAAGTCCCTTCAGATATCATCGCTTGCGGCTCTGTTTCCGTCCATCCGCTTTGACCCTGTTCTCTATACCTGAATAACACATGAACGTTGGCATCCTCTTCCGGTTCCTGGACCGCATCTGTGTTACCTTCTTCGACATCGTTTGTACCTACAGCTCGAACGACGTACCACCAGAAGGTATCATCTCCCAACCCGGCATATTGATCCACGTACGAATACTCCGCTGAACCGTCGGCATCAACACTGTCTAATGGTACATCCCAAGGACCGTCTTGGTTTTCCGAACGGTAGATATTGTAATGACTCACTTCACCCTGGGCATCGTCCGCACTGGCAGTCCACGTCAGCAAGTTATGTTCGGTACCTTCATCCCCTATATCAACCAGATCCCCGTGTAATACGGCGGAGTCAGTGGTCACATCGGTGGCTTCCATGGTTTCAACAACGACATCGCCGATCACCTGGAACTCGCTGCTCCACATGCTGTATATATTTATCTCGTCTTCGCACACCGCTCGAACATCCACTGAGTAAGATCCAACATCATCTTCAGAATGAGTGAACGATATTTCTCGCACCTCGCCGGGGTCTAGCATCCAAGCTGTCTCCGTACCCTGCCATGCTCCATCTACGATGAGCTGTACGTACACCGTCTCCTCCTCATCACCCACATTTTCAACATCGCCGGTTATGGTGACCGACTCTCCTGGATCCACAGTTGAGGGAGATACAGACCATCCTATTAGGTCGAAGTCGATCCCTTCGACCACATCGAATCCACTATCCCATGTATCATACACGACTACCGAGTCTTCACATACCGCACGTATCTCTACATCGTATGTACCGACCGACCCCTCTGAATGATGGAAAGTGATCCAGGAATTATCTCCAGGAGCTAATGACCCTGCATACTCCGAATCCTGCCAAGCACCGTTTATCCAAAGCTGGGCGTACACTATATCCTCTACATCCCCTACATTTTCGATCTCTCCTTCTATTGTGACGGTTTCTTCAGGATCGGCTGTTTCCGGACTGATCGACCAAGAGTTCAACGCGAACTCAGGAAGATCATCATCGTCCACCACCTCGAAATCACTGCTCCATGAATCATGAGCGGGGAAGTCCGGTTCTCCTCCCACCATCTCGAAGGCGTGGACATCCACATCGTATGATCCGACATCTTCTCTGGTTATATCGAAGGAGACCCACTCGCTCTCACCCGGACCGAGATAGGGATTTGGAGATGTCGAGGCTTCAAAAACACCATCCACATAGATATCCACAGAAACATAACCTCCGCCGCCACCGACGTTTTCAACAGGACCTTCAACCGTAACGGTATCACCAGGATTCACTGTATTTGGATGAACTGACCAACCGGAGAGTGCAAACTGAGCATCCTCTCCGTTGGAATACTGTTCGTAGTAATACTCCAAAGTATCCTGACAGAAGTATTCTCCCGGACAGCCCGGTGCGCCCCAGTGATCGTGCGGAGTCACATCATGAAAACCACCTATATCCAAGTCTATAGAGCCGGACCTAGCATCGCTTATGCTGTTAAGACTCACAAGGTAAGCTATGAGATGTCCACCTGCTTCGTACTGAGCTTGATAGGGTTCATATTCGTTGAAATTTCCCTCAAAAGATATGGCGATGTTATCGATATTACGATAGTCTCCCGCGTGCCATCCTAAACTATCGAGAGGACTGCCGTGATAGATGGTACCGTCCAGACCGATTATGAAATCATATGCAGCACCTGGCCAACCGTTAGCTTGGTGCACCTGATTCACACCATCGGCGGGATCCTCTGCCCATCCATATGTACCGGCACAGTGATGTATGGTGATGCCCTGGACCGGACCGACGAGATCCGAGTAGCCGCTCACACGGGAAGCATGTTCTCTATACTCCCAGAACGGACTGTCTGGGCGAGAGGCCGATGCCCATTGGAAGTCGCTTTCGAAAAGGGTGTAAACAAGATCCGGCTCCGATACCATGATCTGCTCATCGGACATCGACGATGTTCCATCATAGGTTCCGTGATGTTCGACCTCCAAGTCCTCGGGAGGTGCTGGTTCTTCTGTATCATCATCGGTCGTGAACGTCATCACATCCCCCGTATCTTCATCACCATCCCACTGTACCACTGCCTTGAACTCGTATTGAGTATCAGGTTCTAATCCTGAAACAGTGTCTTCGAACGGTCCTTCCGACGTGACCAGTTGCTTCTCGGTCTCCGTCCAGGTGGTCGCGCTAGATTCTCTGTATCTAAAGAATACTTCGGTGATCGTGGACATATCGGGTTCCTGTACCGCATCTTCGTTCCCCTCTTCGACACCACTGTCACCGAAAGCTCTCACCACGTACCAGTAGCGTGGCGTTCCAGCTGCATCGGAATCTATAAACTCATAACTGCCGGAACCGTCCGCGTCAACGCTGGCTATCGGGGTGTCCCAGGGCCCTCCCTGATCCTCCGAACGGTATATATTGTAGTGAGAAACCGCTCCATCATCCGGACTCGCATCCCAGGTCAGTCTGTTATGTGGCGCCGACAGACCAGCCATATCAACAAGATCACCTTCCAGGATCGCGGAGTGATGCGAAATGTCGCTTACACCCACCGTTTCCACCTCCATATCTATCTCCTCCACCACTTCAAAATCACCAGACCAACTGTCATCTACACCACTCTTCGTGCCGCACCAAGCGTGTATATCGACATGATGATGACCGACCTCGCTCTCGGTATGTGTGTGTGTAAAGGTATCCGTCTCGCCTGGGGCCAATGTGCCCCAGTTCGAGGATTCATAATCCCCATCTATGTACAGTTCAGCTGACACGTCGCCCGTTTCATCTCCAACATTCGTTATATCTCCCTGTATGGTCACGGTCTCGCCTGGCTCCACCGTACTGGGCGATACCGACCAGCCGGACAGCTCGAACTCCGGTTCTCCCGCATCCACAACCTCGAAGGAGCTGCTCCACCGATGATGCCAACCCCCTTGAGTGCTACCATCGGTATACCAGAACAGATATAGATCCACATCGTAGGTACCGGGTGTATCTTTGGTCCTCTGGAAGCTGAAAGATTCCGTCCCATGCCACCCTAATTCCCCCGTTATATAGGTATCAACTTCAGTACCATCGATCCACAGACTGATCGCCGCCTGCTGCCATGTATCACCATTATGGTGCTGGACCTCTCCGGAGATGGTGACTTGTTCTCCCACCTCTACAGGATCTGGTGATATGCTTTCAGTCTCTGTGAACTGCCATTGACACTGGTAATCACACTCGCACTCTCCCCACTCACCCCATTCATAAGTACCCATCAACTCGTTATCCATGGTATAGATGAAGCCATCCGGCCCATCGCCACTATGATGTTCGACTGCCAGGTTCTCAGGTGGCGCGGGTGCGCCTGTTTCCTGTTCCACTGTGAACTCACTGAACCAGCTGTCACATGCCGGCGGGTCTAAGGGCATCTCGAATGCGTGTACCGCAACATCGTAGGTATCCTCTTCGTTCCTGGAAACATGGAAGGTGACTTCTTCACTTTGACCTGGATCTAAAGTTGGATTAGGATATGTGGATTGGTCGAAATCACCATCTATGTACATGTCCACGGATACCGTTCCCGCCCCACTACCAACGTTCTGAACTTGACCCTGAACCGTGACCGTCTCTCCCGGTTCGACGGTCGATGGCGAAACGGACCAGCTGCTCAGCACGAACTCTGCGTCTTCAGGAGGCTCGGGGTCCACACCGAAGTACTCACATATTCCCTCGTAATGAGCCTGGGCGATACGCTGCCTCACCGAAGGATCCATGAGTTTAGACTCTTCATATGCGTTATCTATGAACATGTTTTCAGTCAGCGTGGCGGGCATCCATGTTTCTCTTAATACGTAAAAATTGGCCGATTTGACACCCCTGTCCGGACTGTCGATCTCGGCGATCAGAGCTTCCTGCAGATGAGTGGTCAATTGGGCGCCCTGTGAGTCCGGTGGTAATCCGCTGTAGTAGTATGATTCGATCCCCCTAACTGTGCCGTCGAAGGCGTTGTTGTGTATACTCACGAAGATATCGGCTCCTGCATTGTTTGCCATATTCACCCTATCCCCCAAAGATACGTAAACGTCAGTATCCCGGGTCATCAACACATCGGCACCGGCTGATTGAAGCAGATCTCTCAACCGGAGGCTGATATCAAGGGCGCATTCCGCCTCGGTGTAACCGCTGGGACCTATGGCACCTGGATCGTGACCTCCATGTCCGGGGTCCACCGCGATCAGGTATCCACCAAGATCGTACAACGAGTCATCTTCGATCTTATCTTCCATGGTATCTGTACGCACAGCGGCGGTGGAAAAAACGGCAGTCAGAAGCAATACAGAAATCAAAATAGCCAGCGGTTTTACGTATGCGTTCATATTATTCTCCTCAATATTATAATACTAAGCGGCGATCGATACAATACCGTGTTTATCAGATATAAGCTTAATGGGTGACTCCTTCGATCAGAAAAAAAATTACTTATATCTATCGCATCTTTCGCAGAACCATAACCCATATCCCTCATCGTAGGTCATCATCTCTCCGCATTCATCACACAGCTTGCTCTGTGGTGGCGGCGGTTGACCATTATAACTATCAGACTGAGGCGGTGTTGGCGGTTGACTGTAATAACTATCTTGCTGGGGTGGATACTGTTCCGGTGGTGTACCCTTATCCTGATCGAACTCGTCTTTGGATAAGAAGATGAATACGACTGCGGCTATCGAGAGTATACTACCGAGACAGAAAGGACCTATGGTAAATAATCCCAGGAACGCGGCGATCACCACAAATATCCAATAGGTACGTTTGATCGCAAAGTAAGCTCCCACCAACTGCACTATACCGATTATCAGAAATATCACACCACAGAATCTTAGATAGGTGTCGAGATAATCGTAGATCATATCAAAGGTTTCATCATCGACTTCGTCACCTAAACTGTCTTCCAAGTTGAGCGTGTCGATATCTAAAAATAGTAAACCGGCTGCAGTGATAACTGCCAATAAGAAAGATATGATCATCAATGCTGCTGCTATCTCTGGCTTTTTGCTGCCTTTTTGTGGTCTTCTAGGTAAAGGTTCCAAGTCGATCCCCTGATATATGGGTTATAGCGGACTGGTTTAAATCATTTTTGTCCGAACTTTATCAGCGATGTGGATTGTCACATGTACCAAATATCCTTATATATTTTTTTAATTGCTTCTGGGATGCAGGTCTTTGGAAAACAACAGGTATTTGAGGAGAATACATGAAAGTTTGGAAAAAAATATTGGTCTGCGCAGTGGCCATCATGATGATCACTGTGATCCAGACCTCTATTTATGTCAGCGTGAGTACGAACGCGATAGTGAGCATAGATACACAGCATTCGTACCTACAGCTCTTCGCCGGTGATGTGTCAGTAAGCGGAGAGTCCATCGGTGGTCACGATCACGAGTACCTGCTAGAATATACGATGGAAGATGGTTTTCGGTTGAACCTCGGTACCTGGGGCGGACACAACGAGTTCGTTTCCAGTGCAGCCTTCGGCGTGGCTAACGCCGGAGGAAGTGACCTTCTGATCAACGGCGTACGCGTCGAAGGTGATCACGCTGACGAATTCATCGACTCGGTAAAAGTATGGTTTCACGGTGCTGAACACGACTCTGTGCTCAACACCGAGAACTCCATACCGGTCATCGATTCTTCCATCGTTTACTCCGATCATCTAAGACTGACATCCGTTGACCAGGGTGCCTATCAAGATGGGTTTTTGTTGATCGATGGAGCTGAAAGCAACGCGAATTGGATGCCCAGTTACGAAGGTGGTGACGACTACCTTTGGCATCTTCCTAACGACGAGGAGATCTCATTCGATAGATCAAACGCAGGCGTAAACAACGATGCCAGTGCCGTATGGCTACGCTTTGAAACCGATCCAACGGCGGTACCCGATGGTACAGAGATAACCGACTTTACGATCCATTTCGATGTGGAATATATCCCCGGAGATCCGCCGGGACCTCTTTTTGAAGAGGACTTCACCGGAGTTGATCCTGGTGATGTACCCTCAGGATGGACATTCAATAATATCTATGCGCCAGATAGGTGGGGTGTTTCTAATACCGATGATGCTGGAGGGGAATCTCCAGAGTTAAAGTTCATGGATGCTGGTTGGAGCCGTACCGATGATTTCCGTGTATTTACGCCTGATATAGATGTTAACGGTGCTGTAAATCTAGAGTTGCGCCTCAAACAAAGGGGGTTGTGGTCATCAGGCACAGTGACTGCTCTCGGGATCGCATATGGAAGTGGTGGTGAAACTTGGATTGGTTGGTTAGATGATCCAATTGTTTCAGGTTCTTTTGGTCCTGATACGTATACATTCACCATTGAAGATTACTCACACGATCAGATACAATTCTATTTTCGAATAGATGGTGATGAAGATGTTTACGAGTACTGGGCAATCGATGATATAGTTTTGATAGATACAGACGCGATCGAGTGATCATCCACCCGAGCGGACATATCATCCTTGGTGAACGTTTGTCCACGATCACTGCAGTTAATCTCTTCAAGGGACAGCCTTACGAACTGGGAGTGAATTCACTTCCGCATTTTTCACATGTCCCGCTGAAGTGACCGATCCATTGCTTGCACCGATTTTATACAGTGAATTGTAATGCAATTAAAATCATGGTCTAAGATCCAGCGAACATCTCATCAGGTATCGGAAAAAAGGGACTAATACTTTATACCTGGTTTATTCATTGTTTTGATGGTCTTGTTTAGACGTAGAGGTAGTGAAAGAGATGAAAACGAAAGTGTTCGCAGTCTTGGTAGTATCTATATCCCTACTCGGTGTAACACTAGCGACGGGGATGTACGGAGGTGAAGCACTTGACGAAGACATGTATGGACACGGAGCTCCTACAGTTGAAGGAGCGGAAGATAGATCGGGTATGGAAAGGGAAATCAGAGAGGGTAGGAACGACTTAGACACCGAAATCAAGGACAGTTCCTGCTATACCGAATTATCAACCGATCTGTGGGCTTCGGATCCTGAAGGAGATAAGGTGGAAACCATATACGAAAACGATGGTACAGATAGTATAATAACTTATAACTTCAACGGATTCCATGCGGAAAAAACGATCATAGAGGAGGAACCGCACTACCGGCTCAGGATGGATGGGGAAGCGGTCTCTCTAGATAGGGGGTATCCTGAGCTGCCTATAGTGACGCGAAGTATAATCATCCCCGACGATAAACAGATGGAAGTCAGGGTCACATACAGCGAGCACACAACATATGAAAACGTGAACATAGTCCCATCCAAAGGTGACATGCTGAGATCAGAGCACCCAGACCCTTCAGACGTGCCCTATGAATTCGGGTCGATTTACGAGAAGGATGTTTGGCATCCACAAAACATAGTGAATTTGAGGGACCCTTACATAATACGTGATCTCAGAGGGCAGGTGGTGGAAGTACATCCTTTCCAGTACAATCCCGCACGTGATGAACTGCGGGTCTATGATGAGATAAGGGTACAGGTATCACCTGTGCGTACCGGTGGAGAGAATATACTCTCTAGAACTCGCCCATTGAGTACGGTACAGAGGGATTTTGCACAGATATATGAGAGACAGTTCATCAACTACGATCAATACTTGAACGGACTAACCCGCGAGCCTGAAGTGGAGGATGGGAACATGCTGATAATCAGTCCTCCTGATTTCTCTGAACATATGGACTCCTTCATGGACTGGAAGGAAAGCCGAGGCATACCAACGGAGATCGTGACGACTTGCGAAATAGGTTCCAACGTCTCTGATATCTCAGATCATATCGAGTATCATTATCACGAATACGGACTGACGTATCTGCTGTTGGTGGGAGATGAAAATTACATACCAACACCTAGGTACGGAGATCATGAATCGGACCCGTCCTATTCTTTCATCGTCGGTGATGATCTCTATCCAGATATATTCGTAGGGAGGTTCTCAGCTTCAAGACCAGAACATGTAAAAACCCAGGTAGAGCGTTCGATCTTTTACGAACAGAACCCCCATGAGATATCATTACCAAAAACAGTCGGTATCGCAAGCTACGAAGGTCCCGGGTACAAAGGTATGGTGGACTGGGTTTTCATGAACTATATCCGTGATAAGTTGTTAAATTACGATTATACACTCGTCAACCAGTTTTATGAGGGAGGTCATGGAGAAGTACCGGGTGATCCCACTCCCACCCAAATAACTGACGCGATCGAAGACGGTCGACATCTGATAAATTACTGTGGCCACGGACACGAAAGGGGTATAGTGACATCCGATTTTACCAACAGCGACGTACATGATCTGACAAATGTAGGTAAACTCCCGTTCATCATCGCAGCCGCTTGTATCACGGGTAGGTTCACCGAGGTGAGCCAATGTTTTGGTGAGGCTTGGATCAGGGCTACTCACAACGGACAGCCCACCGGCGGCATAGCCAGCTTCATGTCTTCCAGGTATCAATCATGGGTACCGCCTATGGCGGCTATGGATGAGATGATGAATATCATGACGGACCCTGATGAAAGCACCATCAAGACAACGGGTTCGGTAGCCTTCGGCGGATGTATAAGAATGAACGATATGTACGGGATAAACGGAAAGATAGAAACGACCGCTTGGCACTTGTTCGGAGATCCTTCGATAGATTTAAGATCTTTTTTTACTCCTGGTGATCTTCCTCACGAAGCCTCGGTAGATGATATCACCGCAGGACAGTATCCCACCATCGTCATCTCGGATGCAAACGAAGATGGCGTACCTCTTGAAGGTGAATATAGTGTGGAGATCCGGCTCGGCCACAAACGACAAAATGTAGATCTAACTTTCGAGGAGGGGCATGCCGAATATGTATGGGAAGACTTGGTTCTTACCCGAGCGGACGAATATTCAGTTTACGTTACCCTGGAAGAAGCTACAAGACTTGAAAGATTTACCGTGCAGCCTGGAGATGCGGATGACCTTAATATATCCCCACGTGCGGCAAGGATTTCAGCCGGTGGATCTAGGACGTTTACGGCCAAAGTAGATGACGAGCACGGTAACTTGATCGGAGATGTTTCTGAAGACATAGACTGGTCCATCGAAACCGGTGCAGGCGGTGAATGGGTGGGGAACGTATATACTTCTCGATATGCAGGCACGTGGACTATTACAGGTGAGTTCAAAGATGTAACAGATCAAGTGACCCTAGAAGTACGGCCTGGAGACGCGGAGATTTTAGAGATCTCGCCTCATGGGTCTACCATCACAGCCGGTGAGACGGAGAACTATACCGCCACCGCTTTCGATGGTTTCGGTAATCGATACGATGTGACCGGAGATACAGATTGGTCCGACGATATTGACTATTCTAAATGGGATGAAAACCGGATCGCTGCTGAAACCGCTGGTTCTTGGAACATAACAGGTACATATGAAGATGTAACCGGCTCTACAACATTGACTGTAGAACCGACCGATGTTACCACTGTACACCTTTCACCTTATGAAGTTGAGACGGCTGTAGCTGGAGATGAGTTAGGATTCAGCGCAGAAGCATATGATCGATATGAAAACCTGATCACCGACGATGCGACGGACTTTACTTGGAGGGGTACAGATGCTAACGGTACGTTTATGGAGATATACACCGGTGAATACGAAGTGAGTGTAGAATATATGGGGATCACTTCGCATGGATCCATTATCACGGTGGAGCCAGCCCCAGTTTCTACAGTGGTGATATCACCAGGAGAGGATCAGACCGTTGAGAGGGAGGAGGATCTCGCATTCAGCGCGGAAGCCTATGATGGGTACGGTAACTTGATCACAGATAACGCAGCAGATTTCACTTGGCAGGGTACCGATGCGAACGGCACATTTGTCGAGGAAACGGCCGGTGATCACGAGGTGATCGCTACTTATGAGGGTGTCAGTTCGGATACTGTCGTGGTCACGGTAGAGAGAGGTTTAATCCCGGGGATCATAGAAGATTTTGCCCTCTGGTGGATCCTCTTCGTCACCATCATCGTGATCCTTCTATCCGTGATCTTGATAAGGCGTAAGATGCAAAGATGATGTTACCATCAGAACATACTCGTTGACGATGTTTGGAACCCTGCTATGCTTATCGAGCCATGATATATTTGATCGCCATGGGATCAGGGTTCCGTAAAGGGTGTGGATACTCCGCCATGAAACATGACGGGTAGTTGTCCTGATTTTTTAGGATATTCCTCTACAACGAGTTCAACGCTTCACCCTATATCTTACTGTTATGTGGCCGGTGTCCATTATCTCACCTTCCACGAACTCGAGTTCGGTAGGCCATTCGTTCTCTTCGAGTTCTGGTGAGGCGAAGAGGATCGGCGTGTCGAATCCACCTATGATGACGGGATTGAATCGTATATGGACCTCGTCCAGCAATCCTTTCTTGAGCAGTGCGCCGGAGAGTCTGCCTCCGGAGCTGGTCAGGACCGCTTTCGCGTTCAGTTTGTCTCTCATCTTTTTTAGGGCGAGTTCCAGATCGACTCTGTTCTCTCCAGCCATAATATAAGGTATGCCGGATCTTCGTAGAAATGAAAGGTATTCCGGAGGTACTCCTTGGGATACCAGATGGAGCATGGGTTTATCTTCTTCACCGGTGTAGCCACCACGTACTCTTCCACGTCCATCCACCACCGCGAGCCATCCCGTTCTCCCGGGTCGATGCACCACCTCATCGGGGAGGAAGTCCTTGTACAGCTCCTCTTCGTCACCCTGATGTGGTTCCAACTCCCGAAGCTCTGCGGTCTCTTTGACTAGCATGTTGCTTCCTTCCATGAACACGTCTATGTCGTGCTTTTCCTGTAGGCCGGAGTAGAATGCTTCCCACTCTTCACGGGTACCGAGAACGTCATCCCGTTCATCTATATCCATAAGGGTCCTGTTCGGTCCCAGCGATATCCGACCGTCCATGGAGGCGGACACCCCCAAGATCACATAAGGTCTATCCGTCATTTTACACCATAGTATATGTCTTCAAGGAGGATAATAAATCTATCTATACCGATTTAAGCGTTGACCGATATGGATCTTTTTTACCCCTACAGAATTATATATACAACGAAGTTGTTCCATGGCTTATGGAGATAGGATTCCGTGATATCGAGCCCGAGGATGCACACCTGATCGCCAGGTGGAAAAACGATCCTTACATCAAAAAGATGGCTCTGGATCCAGCCGATGAGATAACCGTGGAAAAAGAGATGAAAGATATAGAGCGAGCTATGGATGAAGGCCTGTATTTGATGGTCCAACTGGACGGAGAAGATATAGGCTACGTGAGGGTGAATTGGGTGTATGGAAAGGGAAAGATCGCTTGGCTTAGGTTCGCACTAGGTGAGCGCAGAGGAGAAGGGTACGGGGTGGAGATGATACAGAAGATATCGGAGTACTTATTCGAGATGGGGTGCGTTAGGATCGAAGCGGAGGTTTATTCAGAGAACATCCCTTCACAAAAAGTGCTAGAAAAGAACGGGTTCGTTAAGGAAGGAACGAAACGGAAGGCTTACTTCGATGGTGATAAGTATGCCGACGTGTACGTGTATGGAAAGGTCGGATGAGCGGATAAATGAAAAATTGTATAGAACTCAAAAAAAAGGTGATACGATGAGGATAGCTACTTTCAACATATGGAATTCTGATCGAGGTATGCCATGGAGGGTGCAGCAGGTGATCGGTGAGATCAAAAAGGTGGACGCCGATGTGATCTGTTTACAGGAAGTAAAAGAAGACATCTATGAGAAGATCAAGAATGAGGTCAGTGGTTACGGATACGACTATTACCATACTCTCGATGATGAATACGATGGTTTGTTGATAATGAGTAAGTACCCGATATCGACTAAAAGATATACAAGATGTGCGATACTGACCACCATAAAATATGAAGATGACTCATATCTTGTGGCTAACTTACATCTACCCTCGGATGATATCATCCTCAAGGAGCGATATATAGTAGATATCTTGAAAGAGATCAATACTATGGCTACCGATCACGCCATCCTCACCGGTGATTTCAATTGCTTGGATAACTCCAGTGTTCATCATTACTTAACAGGGCAAAGATCCTTGTTGAACTCGGAAGCGAAGCCTTGTTGGTACGATCTGGCGGAAGTGTATGCGGATATCACTGGTACAGCATCGGAGAACACACTGGATCTGAGAAATAATCCCCGATGGGGAGGTAAAAATTATACCTACACCAGTTCCAGATTGGATCGGATCTACGTGAGGGATGCTTTTCCTAAAACCCCACCCCTTTTGAGAGCCTTTTCGCTCTTCGGGAAAGAGATCGACGAGCGATCCGGATATTGTGCCAGTGATCACTATGGGGTGGTCGCAGAGATAACGGTTAGTTAATATACCTATTGATGACTATCTGTATATAAGGTAGATATCATGAGCAGCAAGGAGTACTTCGGGAAGGTAGCTAAGGAATGGGACCAGATGAGGCGTGAATTTTTTTCAGAGGAGGTCAGGGAAAAAGCATACCAGATGGCCCAGGTAGAAAAAGGGGGGCTAGCTGCCGATATCGGTGCTGGAACGGGGTTCATCACCGAGGGACTTGTTGACAGAGGAGTCAGAGTGATAGCCGTGGATCAGTCAGAAGAGATGTTGGCGGAGATGCGGATTAAGTTCAAAGGGTGCAACGAAATAGATTATAGGTTGGGAGACGCGGAAAGTTTACCATTGGAGGACGGCGAAGTAGATTATGTTTTCGCGAACATGTTCCTGCACCATGTCGAGGAGCCGGAAAACGTGATAAAGGAGATGGTTAGGATATTGAAACCCGGTGGCAAACTCGTCATAACGGACCTTGACTTGCACGAACACGAATTTCTGAGAACCGAACAGAATGACAGGTGGATGGGTTTCGATAGAGAAGATGTAAAAACCTGGTTCCTGTCAGCCGGACTCAAAAACGTTCTCGTGGACTGTGTGGGTACCGAATGCTGCTCGGGATCAAGCTGCGGTTGCCAGGACGCTAAGATCAGTATCTTTGCAGCCGTGGGTGAGACCGGGTGAAGCTGAAATAGATCGACCAGATCCAAACATGCGTCATCCGATGGTAGATATTATCATAGGTCGAGTAAACTTTTCATAATGGTTCGGTTATCATAGGAACTATGAACATACTTGGTATCCTAGTGGGTAGAGCGGAAGATGATGATAGAACATCGAAGATATGCAGTATGTTCGATGGATGTCCGTACAAACTGGTAAATACTGTGCGAGATGGTGTGCTCTTCATTTTATTCAATCTACCGGAAGATCACAGGTGGTGGTTGGAAGGGATACGGGACGAACCCGGGAGGACCCTTGGATTGTGTGAGGCTGAAGTGTTCTTTTCTCATATGGATGTGGAACCTCTGGAAGTCGTCGAAAAGATGGAAACACCTCCCTGTGGAAGTGATTGTGAGAGATGCGTACATCTTCATGAGAGGTGTAAGGGGTGTCCGAGTGTTTATGGTCCATGAAGTAGTACTTTTCCGGATGATCGAGGGTAAATGGAACTAGAACAATATCCCTTTTTGATGCTATGTTGAAGATGATGGAAGTT
>SL_8KL_010_SEDDRAFT_10002034_pt1 | contig 17413 bp, 21 predicted proteins | sample SodLakKL_010_SED_4_FD_11160 | JGI IMG/M metagenome (IMG submission 11160)
ATAACAATGCATAACCAAAACATATATATAAAGAATCCTCCTGTGATGCGAATACCTGTAGGAGGATAATCCGTCAGGACTACAGGAGGTAATAACTTGGCAGATGAAAACATAATCAATGGCATAAAAAAAGCAATTGAGGATTCTCCAGACAGAAACTTTAATGAGAGTCTTGAACTAGCAATTAACCTCAGGGATATAGACCTTTCTAACCCAGATAATAGGGTCGATGAAGAAATAGTTTTACCTAGTGGTAGAGGTAAAACCATCAAAGTAGGTGTATTTGGTAGTGGCGAATTAGCTTTAAAAGCTAGAGACTCGGCAGATACTATTATTGAACCAGAAGAAATTGATGAAATAGCTGAGGATAAAAGACAGGCAAGAAAATTAGCAGAAGAGCATCAGTTCTTTTTAGCAGAACCACCTTTAATGCCCGTTATTGGTAGGGAATTAGGAGCTATATTAGGACCTAAAGGTAAGATGCCTAGCCCTGTCACACCAAATATGGATATAAAAGATACAATAGATTCTCTAAAAAATACTGTTCATGTGAGATCAAGAGATAGGATGACGTTTCATGCACCTATAGGAACAAAGAATATGGATGTTGAAGATTTAATAAACAATGCAGATACTATTATAAGACGTATAATTTCTAATCTGGAGAGACGTGAGATGAACATAAAAAGCATTTATGTCAAAACGACAATGGGTCCTGCAGTGAGGATAAAGTGAGATGATAACATGGACGGGATTCCAATTTGGAAGAAAAATGAAGTAGAACGTTTAACTAAGCTCTTAGAAAATAGTCCCGTAGTTGGGATAGTCGATATAGAGGGGATACCTTCACTACAGATGCAGCAGATGAGAGGGAAATTAAGAGGTAGTGTCAACCTTACTGTATCTAGGAATACTCTAATTGAAAAAGCTTTGGAAGATGTTTCAGAAGACAGAGAAAATTTAGAGAAAATAAAAGATTACTTATCGGGGCAAACCGCCCTAGTCACTACAGATTTTAATCCCTTCAAACTTTTCAAAAAGATGGAAGCAACAAAAACGAAGGCCCCAGCAAGAGGTGGTGAGGTAGCTCCTAAAAATATTAAAGTCGAAAAAGGTGACACACCATTCAAACCGGGACCAATCGTCGGAGATTTGCAAAAAGCAGGTATACCTGCTTCCATACAAGGCGGAAAGGTCGTAATAAATAAAACAAAAGTTGTTGTAAAAGAAGGGGAAGAGATCTCTAAAGATTTAGCTACTATGCTTACTAGACTTAAGATTCAACCAATCACCGTTGGGTTAGACCTCAGAGTTACATATGAAGAAGGTAATCTCTATGAAAAAGAGATATTAGACATAGATAGTTCTGAATTTGAAGAGCAGATTAAACAAGGTGCTCTAGCAGCATTTAACTTATCGGTTAATGCTGAATACCCAACTAAGAGCAACATAAAATCTTTGATCATGAAAGCCCATAATGACGCTTTCAGTCTTGCTTTAAATTCAGATATAATAACCGACGAAACAATCAAACTTAAACTCTCACAGGCACAAAGAGATATGCTTGGCATTGCTGCCAAGTTGAATCCTGAAGCTTTAGATGACGAGCTTCTTAAACAGCTTGGTATTGATGTGAAAGGTAACGATACTACTGAACACTCAGAAGATGAAAAAGAACCTAAAAAAGATAAATCAGATGAAATAAATGAAGAAGAACAAGAATAGTAATAAAAATAATATGAAATTCAATATGGAGGTATGAAATATGGAATATGTATATAGTGCATTGGTGCTCCACTCAGCTGGGAAAGATATCACGGAAGATGCCATCGGTAAGGTGCTCGAAGCTGCTGGTATCGAACCCGATGAATCAAGGATTAAGGCTTTAACTGCTTCTTTGGAAGAAGTTGATATAGAAGAAGCCATAAAAGAAGGTATTGCAATGCCTTCAGCTGGTGCTGCGCCTGCAACTGAAAAGGAAACAGAAGAAGAAGAGGAAGAAGAGGAAGAGGAAGAAGAAAGAGACGAAGAAAAGGAAAAAGAAGAAGCCGCAGCAGGATTAGGTTCTTTGTTCTAAAACAAGAACCGATCCCTAGGTTCTTTCTCTACCAAAATCCTTTATTTAACACTTTTTCTAAATAATATTTTATTTGAAATTGTGATTTAATTAATTTATACTCTCTTTTTCAATCTAATCTAATCCATAAATATTAATAATGGTTTACAGATACTGGTAACAGACGTTTAAAATTAAATTAGGGGCGAAATAAGATGGAATCTATAGTTAATAATGCTCTATCTGAAAAGGGACCAAGTAAAACAGGAAGTAAATTTAAAGATGAAGAAACAGATGAAGAACTCAAAAATGTTTTAAAAGATTTAAAGACAAATATCTATATTGTTGGACTTGGAGGGGCTGGTTGTAATACTATAAATAGGATTTCTGATGAGGGTATTAGAGGAGCTGAGTTGATAGCTGCAAATACTGATGCACAAGATCTTCTTTCAACTAGAGCCAATAGAAAGATTTTGATGGGAAGACGTATCACAAGAGGATTAGGTGCAGGTGCCAAACCAGAGGTAGGACAAGAAGCTGCAGAAGAAGCACAGGAAAAATTCGAAGAAATCTTGGCGGATGCGGACATAGTTTTTCTCACTTGTGGTTTAGGAGGGGGGACTGGAACAGGATCTATTGGAACTGCTGCTAAGATCGCTAAAGAATCTGGTGCACTTACAATCGCAGTGTTAACTAGACCTTTCGATGCAGAAGGTAAATCTAGAGCTGAAAATGCTCAGTGGGGGATAGAACGGTTAAGAGGTGTAGCAGATACTGTTATTACAATTCCAAACGATAAATTATTAGAACTCGTTCCAAGACTATCACTAAATAAGGCTTTCAAGGTTGCTGATGAGATGCTGATGAGAGCCATCAAAGGCATGACCGAGATTGTAACTAAACCAGGACTTGTGAATTTGGATTACAACGATTTAAAGACGATTATGGAAGGTTCAGGCCAGGCTATGATTGGAATGGGCGAATCTACAGCAAACGGTAATCAAAGAGCTATGGAAGCTATCGAAGAAGCCATCAATTCACCGTTGTTGGATGTAGACATCAGTGGGGCAAATGGCGCATTACTAAACGTAACCGGTGATTCAGATATGACCGTAAGTGAAGCTGAAACTGTTGCCGAAGAGATAGAAAAGAAAATCAAACCTGGTGCACAAATTATATGGGGCTGCAGGGTAGATCCAACAATGGAAAATAAGTTAAGAGTAATGCTAGTGGCCACTGGAGTTAAATCAGACCATATTTACGGAAAAGGATCAAGAAAGAAAGGCTCAATAGAACAGATACATTAGATCAATGGTGGGGCCTTACACCCAATAAACTCATATATTAAACGAGCAGCTAAATTGGAGGTGATTTCACCAACATCGAACCTTGGATTTGTTTCTACTATATCAACTGCAATTATAGATCGGCCTATATCTTGAATAAGATCTTTAGCTACTTCTGGTTTTACTCCAAATGGTTCCGGATTTCCTACACCAGGTGAATAAGCAGGATCAAAGACATCCATGTCAATAGATAAATATAATGGATTATCTGTATCAAATCTTGAAAATTCCTTTAATGTATTAAGTTTAGTAGAAGATATATATTTTACAGTTTTTTCCTCAGATTCTTCTTTAGAAATAGACCTGACTCCAAGTACATTTAAGTTTTCAACTATATCTATCTCAGATATCCGTCGAACCGCCGTAGCATGACTATTCTTGTTTCCTTCATATTGATCCCTGTAATCTAAATGTGCATCAAGAACTATTACGTCGATTTTATCAAATTTTACTTCTAAACCTGAAACCGTAAAAGGAGAAATGGAATGTTCTCCTCCGATAATAATTGGTATTTTATCATCTGAAACAATTTCAGAAACATTTTGCTTTAGATCTTTACCCATATCAATTACATTGTCATATCCATCAAGATCCCCTTTATCATGAATAGCTATATCAGATAATGATATGTCATGTTCAACCATGTAAGGTTCAAAACAATATGAAGCTTGCCTTATCGAATCGGGTGCTTGGGCAGTTCCTGCTCTATAAGATGAAGTCTTATCGAATGGTACACCAAAGATTACAAACGCCGATTCTCCATAAGAAGAATTTGCTCCTGCGAACATTTATATTAATATATAAAATTTAGACTCTGGTTATTTTCTTCCTACCCATAGCAGTCATATAGTTTATTTCCTGACCCTGTTCAATATTGTCAAGAATCTCATCATCATCGATGGCTATATTAAAAGTATCATAATCATTTAGATCCATGATCTTAGCCTCATTCCCTGATAAACTAATCACTTGTCCTTTCTTTTTGTCAATTATAGGGACCTTGACCTTATGAGTAACTGGATTTACCATACTATGTTTTTTCCCATCAAAGATTCCTATAGCTTCGATTCTAGCTTTAGCTTCACCATGTTTACCTGGTTTAGAAACATCTATTTTCTTAATTTTACAGGGTTCTTCATCTATAACGATATATCTGTTTTCCTTTAAATTCCTTATCTCGTCTTGTTCCCATGCCATGTTATCTAACTCTATAAAATGAGTTATACTATTAAAAATATTAGGTTAAGGAAAGGATTTTTAGACCTTCCCAGTTTTCTTAGCTAATTTTTCTGCTTCTTCGACGTGGTCTCTCAAAACAGAAAGTCCTCTCTGCCAAAACTCAGGATCGGTTATGTCTACACCTATCCTTTCTAACAGATTCTTTGGATCGTCTGATCCTCCTGCTTTTAAAAGATTGATGTATTTTGGTACGAATTCGTCACCCTGTTTTTTATACATATCATACAATGCCAATACGAGTAGTTCACCGAATGCATAGGCATAGCAATAGAATGGATAGTGTACAAAATGAAGAACATAAGACCACCACCAGCCATATTCTTCTCTTAGTTCCAAAACATCTCCGAACTCCTTTTCATTAGCCTTCATCCAAAGTTCGTTGATTTGCTCTTGTTTTAATTCACCTTTTTCTCTTTGTGCATTGTGTAGTTCTTGCTCGAATCTAGTCATTATCACCTGTCTGAATACTGTAGCAAAGTCACTCTGTAATTTATCTGACAGTAAGATAAGTTTTTTCTCGGGATCGTCAGTTTCATTCATCAATTTATCGAATAAAAGCATCTCACCAAACACACTTGCCATCTCAGCAGTTGTCAACGGTGTACTCTGCTGTAAAACACCTTTGTCTCTAGCTAGATATTGATGAACACCGTGGCCTAACTCATGAGCCATTGTCATGGTATCACTAGTTTTGTCTGTAAAATTTAAAAGGATATACGGGTGTACCGATGGTACAGTACTAGCACTGAAAGCACCACCTCTCTTCCCAGATTTTAATTCTGCATCAATCCAGTTATTTTCAAAGAATTTCTCGGCCACATCTCTCAGCTTTGGGGAGAACTTTTCATAAGCTTCTAGTACCTTTTCTTTGCTCTCCTCAAACTCAGCATCTGGAATAGTTCCTGGTAAAGGATCATATCGGTCAAAATCATATAATTCATCCAAATCCATTATATCTTTTTTTAGTTCGTAATATTTTTGGACGATATCCATATTTCCAATTACAGCTTCCATAAGTGCATCTACAGTATCACGGTCAACCCGATTATCTAGGTTTCTAGGAGTCATCGGGTCTGGATAGTCTCTAAAATCGCAGATTGTAGAATGATTTTGTACTATATTATTAAAAATGAATGTCAAAACTTTATTTTTATTTTTCAATGCTTCAGTAACTGCATTAGAAGCTTTTTTCCTCTTCTCTCTATCTCGCTCATATAAAACTGATAAGGCTTGATCTAAAACCATTTTATGAGTTTTATCTTCATGCTCAAATTCAACCTCGATTTCTCCGATTGTCTGGTCAAATAAACGGACAAAGGCATCCTTTGCTGTATTTTGTAATGACTCGATTATTTGTTCCTCGCTCTCTGATAACATATATGGTTCATATCTTCTCCAATGCCTCAAATAATTCTTATAATCCTTTAATTCCTCGGATTCCATGTACTCTTTAGCCTTTTTGTCATCAAGACCCTGCCATTCCAACTCGAAGAAAACCAATTTGTTCTTAACATCAGACATCTTTTTTTGAGATTTCTGTACAAGTGCACCTCTATCTGGGTCTTGTGTATCTAACGAATAATACAACTGAGCAAAAGAATACACCTTAGCAATTTTTTCATAGATCTCTTCATACCTATTCATTGCTTTCTCAAATTCTTCGGGTGTTAGTTTCGCTCTCTCAATTTTTCCTTTGAAATCCTTTCTGAAATCCTCAGCTTCATCTAGTGATTTTTCAATATCCTTTATAATATCTGGATCATTATGATCTTCATAGAGGTCAGAAAGGTCCCATCTAACCCCATCAGCGCTGCTCGTTTTATTTTCCTGCATTTTACTCAACCGTCAAGGGTTATTACATTAAATAAATTAAACTTTTGCATCAGCATCTAATTTTTCTAAAAGGTAAATTTGATTTCGAATTTGTTTGATTTATTTGCCCAAATTTAAAATAACTTAAAAGAGTTTTAGTCATATATTATGGATGACAGAAAAGTTCGTGGTAGTATAATTAATAGCTATTTATCTTTTATCGAGAGAAAATGGGGTACATTTGGTAAAGAAAAGTGCCTCAAAGATCTGAAAATAAATGGCAAAATAAAAGATGGTTTTTACTATCCAAACACTATAAAATTAGATATCCTAAACTGGATTAAGGATAAAAAAGGAGAGGGATATATAGTAGAAGCAGGAAAATATTTGGTTAAGAATTTAAGAACTTTATCGTGGCTTGTTAGACATGAAACTCCTATCGATATCGCAAAAAAAATTGAAAAAGAATATCATGAGATCTATACTTTTGGGGAGCTGAGAATCAAAGGTAATAGTGGTAATATAAAAGTGATCTTAAAAAAACAAAAAGAAGACGATTTAACTTGTCTTGCATACAAAGGGATACTTGAAGGGATACTAGAAAAGACGGATAATATTGGTTCAGTAGAAATCAAGTCTTGTTTAGACGATCTTTGCGAGTTCGAAGTTAATTATTAAATCCGATATACTTCAATCAAAATATTGATTTTCGTCTTTTATCAATTTACGTTTTCTGTAAGGTGGTAAAATTAAATAACCTGGATAGCTTTGTAAATTTATTGATGAACTTTTCATATCATCCTTATCTAAAAATTCATTTTCCAAAAAAAACTTTCTAGCTCTTTCATTTATTGGTTTAGTGATAAGATAGCCTGGAGTTTCTCCAGCCATAAGCAGTAAAAGTCGATATCCTATACCTTTGCCTCTATCTTCCACAGCTGTTTCTATCGTCCTTAAAACATAGACTGGTTCACCATCTAAAGCATAGTCAGACCATTCCTCACCGTAGACCCAACCTAATATCTCTTTGTCTTCTGCACAAATTATGAATATAGGTCTAGGAAACTTCCTGAGCCAAGTCTTGAAAGTTTTCACGTAATCAGGTATCCCCAGGTCATATAATAGGGAAAAACTAGCAGACCCAACTTCATCTACGATGAACCTATCTATGTCTTCAGGTTCCGTAAGCTGAATGTATTTTTTGCCCCTGTGCTTTCTCAGGACTTCCAAGATAAACAACCATCTTTCATTTGTTATTCTGTATACAATATCCAGACACAATCATTATTTCGCATAGTCATATTCAATTCTGTTTCGGTTACATTTGCCTTATCAAGTAAAATAGGTAACCATTCGTTAGGTGCACGTTTTTCGTCAGCATTAGGTGTAACAGCTTCTATCTGGGCATACTTAACAGTTTTACCTGCTACTTTGATTCTTTCAGCAGCTGCTTTTCTAAATGTCTGATGTATTATACATTGTGAATCTACTGCACCAGGTTTTACCGTAGAATTGTAATATTCAGCAACCTCTTTGTGGATATCTGCGAATTCACCTATTCTTTTTGTATATTCTTGCCAACCTTCTGTGAATGGACATGTTTCAGTAACTACACAGTTCTCAGTTGGACAATGTACATCTTCAAAAGAGGATATTATCGATTCTCCCTTAAGCAAACTTTCCATAAAATCGTCCCAACTACTGTACTCCTCCTTTGGCATGCTCTTTGCTAATGAGGTTGCGAGACTCATCAAATAATTGTTCATCCCAGCTGCTCCTTGTTTATCACCTATATCCTCTAAAAAGAGGTATGCTGCAACATCCACAAAGGGATTATGCCTTCCTAACTTTGCTTTATATTGATCATCATATAGATCTTCTTTCATATTTATTCATCCTCCTCTGTACCTCTTAATCTAGCACCTTTCATCAGTATTCCATAAACACATGCATAGTTCCTCAAGAGACTTCTGACGTATTCTGGGTTTATACCTATTCTCTCTAAACTTACTCTATTGATCTTTGTATCTCCTCTAAATCCACGGTTTGCCAGTTGAACACATTCCAAAGGCTGGTTCTCAACAGTTATGTTCTTCGATACTTCTGACCTGAATTTCTGATGGATAACACAGAAATTACATGTTGCTGTATTTTGAACAGTATTATTGTATTCCTCAGCTACCGCTCTATCTGCATCTGGTATCTCTCCTACACTGTATCTGATTCGTTTTATAGTAGGTGTAAAAACACATTCTTTCAATGCATATATATATCCGACAACATCTCCGTCAACATCGGTAATTGCTAGATCTGTCAATGCAGTAACATCGCCTTCAATCGAAAAGGCTGTTCTGCCTTCCTTTAAAGCAACGTTGAAAGAAGGCCAGCCCATATAGGCTTCTTCACCGATCCTTTTGGCTAGGTTTTCTCCTACTCTTGACCAGTATTGAATTGCTCCTTCAATACCAGCTTTTTCGCTCATATTTTTTATCAAAGACACTAAAGCTACATCTAACACTTTATTCTACCTCCTTTTGTTTTAAGTAAATGGTCCACCTATTACGTTTTGTTGTGGACACTTTATTCTTTTCTATTAGTTCTCCTAAAATTTCTTCTATCTCAGATTTATCATAATCTTCAAACTGTTTATCTAAATGATGGATAGTACACCCATCTTCAGGGATTTTTTCCATTATTAAATTTTCTGAATCAATTATTTTCTCTTCTTCAATTTCATCAGATTCTTCTTCAGTTGTTTTTAACTTTTCTTCAACCATCTCTTCCTCTTCATCTTTTTCGATACTATTCGTAAAACCTTCATCATAGACTATACCTGAAAATTCATCATATAGAACTTCTTCTTCCGCTTCTGTGGATTTTTTTTCTTTTAATTCATCATCAGATTTAGACCCTTCCTCTTCTCCGTCCACCTCTTCAACATAATCTATATCTTCTATTTCCTCCGACATATCTTCTTCTTTAGATTTTTCCTCACGCCTGACATAAACAGTCCATCTACCCCGTTTCTCTACATCTACTTTACCTTTATCACACAAACTTTCTAATTTAGATTCCACATTTTCAACATCATCAGCAACTTCTTTTTCAAGCTTTTTTAACGTAGCCCCATCATTTGGGATAGCATAATAAACAAATTTTTCATCTTCAGTTAGGGGACTTTCTTGGTCCTTAAGATTATTTTTTAATTCATTTACATCTTCCTGAACTATAGATAATGTCATTTCAAAATCAGATGAAATATTATCAACTCTTTCCTCGATAAGTTCGTTTTTTTCTCTAACCTCCATTAACCCTTCGGATACTTCTTCTATATTCAAATCTCCAAACATTTCCTCAAATTCTGATAATCTATAATCCAAATCAGTGTATTTATTAGCAAAATCTTGGTCTATCTTTTCTTCTATTTTAGATATTCTTGAGGTTATTTCAGATTGTTTATTTTCTAAATTATCCTCAAGCCTGTCAACTGCTTTATCGATTTCATACAAACTATCTTCTAAACTGTTTGTTTTTTCAATAAGGTTGATGGTTTTAGTTATAACAAATTCCAATCCTTCTGCGTTGACCATCGCCCTGAAGTTTCTTGGTCGATAATTAGGTATCTTCTCACTTAATTTTTGTACTAGTTCTTGAAATGTACTGTGTATTTGTTTAGAAGAAATTAAATTATTTTCTATGCTTGAAACAAGATTTCGAATGTTTATATCTCTACCATCATATTGGAAAAGTTCACTACCGCTAGTACGCATCCTCATGTTCTCTAGTTCTTCCTGTATGATCAAATTTGCTTCATGGTTACCAAGGTTATCTCTCAATTCCTCAATTATATCATTCAAAATCTTTTGATAAATATCTGCTAGGAGGATGGGTGGTATATTCGAAACATCTATCTCTTCGCCAAATCCAACCTCCCGCATCACCTCATTTAATCTGTCATCAACCTCATCTATCTCTCCTTCAACATCCTCTACTTTTTTTTCTACAATTTCTTTTTCAGCTTTCTGTTCTGTTTTTTGTTTTACCTCTCCTAATTCATAACTAGTATTTTCCATAAAACTCTGTAGATTATTTTTTAAATTGTTGATCGTATTTTTAAAACGGCTATAATCATCTTCAATTGTTTCTAAGGTATTGATAATCTCTCCACTAAGATCATCCTTTTTTGCTTGGCTTGATATAGACCTATTTTCCGGTTTTTTTACAACATTTTCGTTTTCAGCCATATAGATTTTCAACCTCTAAATTAAAGGAAGCTTTTCAACTTTTTTTCTAACTCTTTTTTCCATCGTTTTTTATATTGTTCAGCTTGAATATCTCCAACTATAGATCTTATATTATCATCTATTACTTTCTCTAGGAAATCATACCACATATCATCCTGCATATAAGGTGCTGAAGTCCCCATCTCATTGAAAGTGACAGATACAATCTGGTCCACCTGCCCTACACCAACGGCTTTTTTTATTTTCTCCTTCATAAATTCTAATATTTCTTCATTTTTCTTATAACTCTTGGTGTGAGTGAATCGTTCCACGAAAAGCTGTCTTGACAGACGATTCAATTCCTTCTGAACGTTTTCTGAGTATGAATCAATAGACTCGTCTGTAAAGTCTTTTTGCTCAAAAATATGTTTTAAAACTGTAGAGGCATCTAATACATCATCTAAGATACTGCCCATCTCACTTATCTCAGATTTTTGCGTTAGAAGGGAAGCTAGAAATGAACTATCACCTACAGCACTAACTATAGCCATACCTGATTTCCATCGTTCTATAGAAACCTCAAGATCTTCTCCTTTTAATTTACTGCAAAGATTTGATAAGTTTCCTTTGAATGTACTAAGAAGGCGATATTGATCAGGTCTAAGGTCATCAGGGATTGATGTAGCAAATATTCTTCCACCGACCCCTATAAATAAAGCTAAATCGATGTCCGTTTTTTCTCTAAGATTGCCTAGCTCCATCTCGAGCATGTACTTAAGTTGGGAGACATTTTCTGCCTCCATCCGTCTATCTAGCTTCTTTTTTTTGCTCGGCGGTGGGGACACAACTATCAACTCTCTATTCTTTATATGATGAAAGCATAATATCTAGTATCTCATCTGGGGAATAATCATAGTTCCATTGGGCTTTCATATTTTCTATTTTTTCAATCACTGTTTCAGGTAAATCGATATGCCTAGCCGTTTGCAGAGCTTCATCAAACGCTTCATCATAGCTCTCTTTCTTCTCCTCTTTCATTTCAACTGGGGTCGACCTCACGATCACTCCAGCCCCTCTAACAAATACGTATGGATATAATCCCTCTCCATGATTCGTACCTCTCATTTTAACGATCTTGAAAGTTCTATTGAAAGCTCCTCCTACAGGATAATACTCCAGATGGAATACACCATCAGATAAGTATATAGGTAATAGAACGTCGGATCCTATTATCTCTCCTGGTTTAGAATGTTCCTCAACAGTAGCCATAACAGTGCCTAATTCTTTTAAAGGTCTGAACAACTTTTCTATTAATTCTCTCTGTTCTAGTCTATCTTCTGTGGACCAAATCACCGGTGTAAGTGGGTCTATTGCAACTCTTGTCTTGATATCATAATCTTTTCTAGCTTGGACCAGTTTTGGAAGTTGTTCCTCTATCATTTCTCTGAAGTTCTGTCCACTCAAATGTATAAAAAAGAGTGATTCTTCGTGATACTTTTTCATATCCCAGCCCATCATTTCTGCTTCATTCATAATCTGTTCTGGAGATTCTTCTAGAGTTACAAATAATGCCTGTTCACCATTCTCAATTCCCTTCATTACAAACTGTATAGCAAAAGTTGTTTTACCAGTACCACTCGCTCCTACTGTTGTAATCGCTGAATTTTCAATTAGACCACCTTCGATAAGCTGGTCAACTCCATATATCCCGGTTTTTATTCTATTGACCATTTTATTCACCTTGGTATGTTCTTTTTATATTTTATATATTCGGGTTTAATCCTCATCTTTTTTAAGCTGTTTTGATACAAGTTGTGCAAAACTTTTACTTTTTTCAGCTTCATTCGCTAAATTTACGACATCTGAAGATTTTACTTCTTCTTCTTCATCTGAAACGCTGCTACTTATAGCTTCAGCCAAAGAATCTGAATCAGCAATCACTTGAGATATTTCTGACATTGTTTTCCATGGAGGTTCCTTCTGTTCAGAAATATCGTCTACAACACTCTGACCATATTTATAATAAGTCTGACCGATCTTAGTCAAGGATAAATCCTGTTCAATAATATGATATGACTGCAATATATCTAATCTATATTCTAATTCCTCTTTAGGTAATTCTAAAGAATTAGCTATCTTATCTAAATTATGATCTTTAACAATCTGACCGATTATCTTATCATCTTTTTCATCAAGGGCAATTTTGTATACTGCTAGCGGTTGAAGGTCAACTTCAAACTTACATGTTTCATCTCCAGCATTGATACAAGTTATCTCTTTTACATCTGCTGGAATATTTAAGTCCTCAGTGAAAAAATCACTTAATGTATCTGCAACTATATAGCAAGTTTTTTTGTTTTTGATATCTGGATATAATTCTTTTATTGTGTTGTTTTCATTTAAAATAATTAGTTTAAAGTTATCTTTGCTTTCAAGGTTTAAGATACCTAGTCCGATCTCAGAAAATAAATTTTTTATGAATTGAAATACAGCTGTATTTTTAGCTTGATTGGCATTTCTAGCTTTTAAAAGTTTCCTTGTCTCATATTCAGGAACCTTAGATGACTCTATAGCTGCATTGATTGCGGATTCTAATTTAGTAAGCTTCCCCAATGCAGCCATTTTTTTTGCCAATCCGCCTTTCTTATTACCCATGTTATCCCTCCAATGCGTTCAAAAATTCACCATCATCCTCTAAAGCTTTTTTTGCCTTATCCGTAATAGTATTACCTTTAATAAGTCCTTTGTCTAAAGCTTCATCCAAGTACGCTTCTATATCATTTGGTTTGATACCTAAAAGATCTGAGATGGCTTTTGTGTCTTGAATCCCCAACCCCCACATCTTTAAGATCGATAACAATGGTTTCTCATCTTCAATTTCCTCATTTATATACGGAAGAAGTAAATGTCTTAAAGCAAGTAACTTCTCAGCATAACCTCCCATCACAGTTATCTTCATGGATGGAATCCTAAATTCTAAATGAGGGGGGTTCTTATTTATTATTTCGATCTTTTCTAATTTTTCTAAAGGTATCTCATACCATTTTTCATCACTCCTGAAAAACAGATTTGATAATGATAAAAATAATCCACCTTCTTTTTTCAATATATCGAATTTTAAATCCCTATGTTCTTTTTCGATCTCAAATTTTACATCGTCGACCTTTTGTGCCTTCAAGAGTGGTACACCTGACGATTAATGTACACAATCATTTAAATAACTTTCGATATAATAATGCTTATATACAACTATGGTATAATTTATAAATTAAACATCCAGTATCAAATAATATAAATATGGTATTTTTAGTAAATAATAAGGATACAGATCAAAATTCAATCAATATATTATCTGCTTTTAATATAGGAATCCTTCTTTTTCCCTCTTTATTTAAATCGATTAATCCATTTTTAAAAAGGATATTTACATCATCATATACATTCTTATAATCACGGTCTAACCCATTTGCTAACTCTTGAATAGATCTGACCTCATTATTAGATATATATCCCATAAGATGGACCCTCCTGTATGTCAAAACTGAAATTGACTTTTCAGAATGGGATATTTTTTCTTCTTTATATTCAGCCCCTTTTTGAAGATATTCCAGGACCATTAGTTTATCTACAAGCTCAGGCTCCCTACACCCATTCCTAGATACTTTCTGTTTTAATCGTTCTATAGATTCAAACTCCTCAAGAATATTTTGTTCTAAAGCATCTCTTTCCTTCTCATCATAAACTTTCCTTAATTTGATTTGAATATTTATCCCCTCAAAGTTTTGTAATGTCCATAGAAACAATATTTTTACCAAAAATATCGATAAGTTCGAGAACTTCTTTTAAGCTTTTTTCTCTTGTAGAAGATGAGCTTTGTAAATTTCCATTTTCGTCAAAACTATCAACATGAGGTTTTTTCTGAAAGTTATCCCATCTGACAGATATTCTCCATTTGTTATCTTTAAGTATCTGATAATTATAACTATAATATATTCTCTTTCCATCTTTGATAATCTCAACAGATTCTAATCTTTCTTTATTCCTCAACTCATATATTTTCCTATATATTTTCATGCGAAAGCTTTACTCCCTAAAGGAAACTCCTTTAATATAGATTTTAATCCCTCTATGTTATCCATAGTATCTTTACAAACACTACCCTTTTGGATTATAGATGAGGATAAATTCTCCTTCAATTCCCCATATGGATTTTCTTTTCCAAGTAGACCAAATAATACAATGTGTAATAATTTCCCATTGAATTTTTCATAACCCCCCTCCATTACTAAACTCATTTTATTCTTATACCTTTTACCAAGTTCATAAGATATAAAATGGTAACTATCAGCTGTATAATTTAAACCAACAACTGAATCAGACTGGTGTGAATCAAATCCATTACATCCAATAACAAAATCGGGATCGAATGCTTCAGCTAGAGGAAAAACGATCTCTTTGAAAGATTTTTTTAGCTCACTATCACTTGCACCTCTAGGTAAACATATATTTGCACTATAACCCCTTCCAGCAGCTTTACCAATTTGATGAGAAAAACCATCATGGGGATAAAATCCCTCTGGATCCCTGTGTACAGATATCGTTAGTACGTCTGGATCTGAATAGAACGTCCTCATGGTTCCATTAGCAGCATGCCCATCCCAATCAACTATCATTATCTTTCTTTTGCCCTGTTCTTGCAGCCATCGAGTTGCGATCGCGGCATTATTATAAAGACAATAACCCCCATAATTATCAGGTAGTGCATGATGTCCGGGTGGTCTAATCAGGGCAAAACCAGCTTGATAATCTGACATTACTCTCTTACAAACTTCTATAGCACCACCAGCAGAATATCTCGCTGCTTTACAGGAACCTTTTTGAACATAAGTAGAATCCCCAAGAAAACCGCCACCCTTTTTACAATAACCTTCAATAAAATCCACATAAGTCTTTTCATGGACCTTTAATAAATCCTCTTCGTTTGCTGGTTCGTAATCCTCTAACAGATCGTAATAATCTAAAACGTCTGATCTATTTTGGATAAACTTGTAACCTCTTTCTAATCTCTCTGGATTCTCACGACTCACCATTGAAGCTCGATGTATACTATGTATTTTATTGTAAAGTAAAATACCTTTTTTATTGGAAAAAAAACTCAAAGAAACACCTCACTAATAATTCGAAATTAAATAAACTTCTAGTCAAAACCGCTTTATCACATTTCATTGACATTACAAATGCATTCTTTAACATATATCTTTTACTGATGAGAACCAAAATATAAAATCCTTCATTAATCAAAGGAAGCTTATTTCTCAACTAAAGATTCTATTATTTCAATATTTTTATTTATTCTTTTTTCTGTAAAAGCTATCAAAGGTCTGAATATCGGGAGATTATGTTTGATTTGCTGTATACTTTCTAATGTGTCACCCAAAACTATACCCTGTATTTCATCAGGCAGGTCTAAATTTAAAAATTCGTTTTTTTCTCCTTCTCCGAGAATCTTAAGATTTGGATCCCAATTATCCAACTCATCAATCCAATGTGTCTCGGGGTCATGAAATATATATGCTCTTGCACCACGTTTCATCATCAACCAGGTGGCTAAAAAATCATTTCGCTCACCGAGATAAGAGGCTATCTTACCTTGGCTGCTCAAAGGCAAACCCCCAGGCCCATCAAAGATTTCCCCAAAAATATATGCTTTCTCGTTTCTTATCTCAAGGTAAATTTCATTTTGGGGATCATCTAAATCCACTTTCAGTTTGGGATTCTCACTTAATATAGCAGAGCCTACTTCTCCAGCGGCTTCAGGGCTTGTATAGTCATGTTGCCCAACCCTTCGAGCTCTCACAGCAAATGTACCCGATAGATTTGATCCTATTATTTTTGCCTTATCTTTCATACTAGATATATCGCTAGAAGTTTCGATAACTGGGCTGTAGGAAACTATTCCAAAGATACGGGATAAAAGGTGTACATTTTCATTCTCTGTAAAAACAAAAATTCTACCCCTTTCTCTTTCTATAAAAACCTCTTTTTTATATTTCAAAAAAGTTCGCTCAATATTTTGTATAAGTATGTCAACAAAATTTCTTCTAATCTTTTCAGATTTTGTCCCAATTTCCCCATACCTCAATAGATATTGTTGCATTTATCCTCACTTACCATCTTTTATAATGAGTTATCTCTTCATAGTTCATCTTAGAAGGTTTTTTAGGTGACTTTGCAGGGTAACCGATTGGGATAATAGCCACAGGTCTAACACCTTCAGGTATATTCAGTTGGTCAGAGACCTTTTCCTCATCAAATGCACCTACCCATACCGAAGCATATCCTTTATCTACAATTGCTAAGAGCATGTTTTGAACAGATGCTGTTGCATCCTGTATTGAATAGAGGTACCTACCTCTATCACCATATCTAGTTTCCGACCGTTCCTTATTAGCACATACCACTATAACCCAAGGTGCTTCTGCGATGAACTTCTGTCCGTATGCATTTTCAGATAGTTTATTCTTCTCTTTTTCATCACCAACCACTATGAAATCTCTTGCCTGGAGATTTCCTGCAGACGGGGCCATGTGTCCTATCTCGATTATCTCTTTGATCTCTTTTTCAGGGATACTTTTATCTTTGAACTTCCTTATACTTCTTCTTTTCTTAACTACTTCTTGAAATTCCATTTACTCACCCTTTTAGTTAAATCTGCCATCCATTTTCCATAAAATCTA
>SL_8KL_010_SEDDRAFT_10002037_pt1 | contig 17408 bp, 20 predicted proteins | sample SodLakKL_010_SED_4_FD_11160 | JGI IMG/M metagenome (IMG submission 11160)
CCCGACGATCGGCTCGTCGGTCGACGCCGTCGACATCGACCCGTCCGCTCGGATCGCCGTGCGCCACCCCGCCGGCCGTCCGTCGACCGACTCATCGGGAACGCCACAGAGCAGCGACTTCGCGACACCGATGCTCGGCACGTCGTGGACGACCCCGACGTGNGTCGCGATCCCNGCCTCGCGGTAGTGGATCCGCCCNGANCCGTCGAGGACGAGGAGGTCAGGATCCACGGAAAGCGCGTCGAGCGCCGCAAGGATCGGCCCGCCCTCACGGAACGCGAGCAGCCCCGGGATATAGGGGATCGAAAGCGGGGTGGTCGCGTGGGCGTACTCGATAACCCGTCCATCCCGGATCGCCACCGCTGCGGAGATGGCCTCGCCCGACCGGTCGTCGGTCCCTGAACCACCGTCGTCGCCGCTCGACTCATCCCCGTCGACCGTCGACCCGTCACCTCGTACTTGAACGCCTGATCGATCCCGACGACTATCGGACCTGCTTCGTCGGCCGGGTCCGACACGAGCGTCCGCTGTGTGGCCGACGGCAACCCCGACCCGATCTCGAACGGCGAGTCGATCGCGACCGCCTCGGGCGACAGTTCGTGGTCGTCCTCGAACCGGGCATCCTTCGCAATCTCCCGTTGGAGCGCCTCCATTTCCTCGCGGGAAGCCGAGGGGTTGGGAACGAACGCGGGACGGGCGAGGTCGTCCGGGTTGACCGTCGCGCCGGCGTTCGCGTTGTCGCCGCCCGCGTTCATTTCACCGTGCCCCACGGTCAGAACCGTCGGCCGGGACCACCCGGACCGCCCGGGCCGCGTGCGCCCATCGGGATCCCGCCGACGCCGCCCGCCCGGTTCGCGAGGTCGCGGTTCATGTTCCCGTATGCGAGCCCGATCGCGAAGCCGATCAGGTGTGCAAGGTGGGCGATCCCGCCGACGCCGCCGGTGCCGGAGGCGACGACCAGCGCGAGCGAGACGATCGCGACCCCCCACGTCAGGAACTTCAGTTTCATCGGAATGATGAAGAACAACAGGATCTCCAGGTTCGGCCGCCAGACAGTAAGCACGCCGAGGATCGCGAAGCCGGCACCGGAGGCCCCGAGCACGCCGGTCGTCGGCGCGCCCGTCCCGAGCGCGAACAGGACGTGACCGAGGCCGGCGGCCGCGCCCGCGACGAGGAAGAAGCCGACGAACCGCTTCGAGCCGACCGCGCGCTCGACGAGCGGGCCGAAAAAGAAGATCACGATGCTGTTGCCGATGATATGAAACAGGATGCCGGGGTCGTGTGAGAAGACGGAGGTAACGAGCGTCCAGACGTTACCCAGCGCGTCAGAACGGAGGACGAACAGGTTGTTATGCAGTTGCGGGCCGCCGACGAAGAGAGCGATCCACTGCGCGACGAAGGTGAGCCACATCGCCGCGAGGATGACGTAGGTCGCGTTACCCCGGAAGTAGCTCACCAGCCCGCCGGTGCCCGTCTCCCGTGCGACCCGACGTTTGACCCGGCCGGCCACGCCGTCTGCCTCACCGGAGCCTCCCGGGTCGTTCACCGATTCGTCGAAGCCGCTGTCGAAGACGCCGCCGGGGTCGTTCCACTCGCTCAATCCCGGACAGTCGTGGTTCTCCGGAAGCCGATGCTCGCCGCAGAACGTCTTCCCGCAGCGTCGGCACTGATACGGGAGGTTCTCGTACTCCCCACACTCGTCGCACGTCGCCATTATCGGTCCTTACGGGGGCGTTCCTAAAGCGGTTTGGCTCTCGGCGCGCCCGTCGAAACGATGAGGAGGGTGAGCGGCGCGCGCGGGCCACCGTAACGTCCATCACGGGCGAGGGCGTCGCTTCAAATATGGCGAGCAAAACGATCACCGTGGACGGCATGGCCTGTGGCGGCTGTGAGGACAACGTGGTGGATGCGCTGTTGGAAATCGAGGGAGTAAGCGGGGTCACCGCCGATCACGAGGCGGGAACCGTCGTCGTCGACGGCGACGCCCCCGACAGCGCGTTGAGCGCCGCTATCGAGGAGGCGGGATACGAGGTCGTCTCGTAGGAGCAAGGTCGTCGGTCGGAATACCACGGGATCCTTTTATAGCTGACCCGGACGCAAGCCACGCTCACGCGAATGCCCCTCCGACGCGAACGGACCGTCCTCGCCCTCGTTGCCCTCGTCGGGTTCCTCCTTCTTTCGACGCTCGCGTTTATTTATCCGTTCGGAACGGCCACGCCGCACGCCGAACTCCCTTCGGAGGAACGCTTTTGGGTCGAGGACGTGGACGCCGGCGCGAGCGAACAGCCACACCACCTAACGGGGGAGATCGTCGTCGACGGGAAGTCGGTGCTCGCGTTCGAGGACCGAACCGGCCCGGAGGGCGAGCGGTACCAGCGGATCGCGGACGACGGGGCCACCGTCGAGCGATATCGGTCCGATCCGAACGCGACGATATATAAACGGCACACGATCGATCCGGCGGAGAACGTCGACGAGAGGCGGGATCGGATCGTCGACGACGACGATCGCGACCTCCTCACGGAGGAAACCGACGGCGACCGGACCGTCCTCATCGTCGCGGAGGAGGCGTCCGACCCTACGACCGGCATCACCAACCCGGCGGCGGTGGTGGTGCGGAGCCTCCACCTCGTCGCGTACGAGCCCACGGACGACGAAGTCGCTGGCGACGAGCGACAAGGCGGCGACGGGGCCGTAGGCGACACCTTCGAGCCGCGGTCGGGATGGTACGAGGGTGCCGAGGCGTATCGCGTCACGGACGCGGCCGGGGCGGTAACCGTCGATCCCGAGACGAACGACGTGCGATCCGCGTCCGTGACGTGGGAGGTGGCGAACCCCGCGGGCTCGTACGCCCAGTATCTCGGCGTCCGAGCGACGACATCCGCGCCGATGACACAGGAGATCTCGTTCGAGGCGGAGGACGGGAAAACAGGGATCGATCCACCGGAGTGGGTGCCGTCGTAGCAGGTCTCCGCCTACCAAAGTTCCGGGGAGGAATATCCGTCCCAGACCGTTATCACAGGGAACTATCCCGTCTATGGACGTGATCCGTCAATTGAGCGGCGGGAGCGGGTGCGGCTGAGAGGCCGTGGGAACCGGGCCGCCGGATCTTTGTTCAATCAATAATGTTTTGAACCAATAAAATACACATATACATACGTTGAACATATCAAGCAATTATCGTGAATCAATACGGCCCATGGAGTGGCTGTTGCGGGAACAACACCGACTACGTGGACGGGGTGTAGTTGTGTGAGTGAGAGATTCGCCATCGACCGGACGGTCAGGGACGAGCTATACGAGACTATACAGAGCGATGCGGCTTTCGATCGGAAGGCACGCGAGGCGCTCGAACTTGGCCGGCAGTATCTCGGCGTTGACAACGGCCACCTCACACGTATCGATCGGGAGGCAAATCGATGGGAAACGATCGTCAGTACCGACCCACCGGACGGGAACATCCCGGTCGGGTTGGATCTCGATCTCCGACAGACGTACTGTCGTCGGGTGGTCGAGGCGAACTCAACGATCGCACTCTCGGATGCCCCGAACCAAGGATGGGGTAACGATCCGGCGTTCGAAGCCTTTGGCGTACATTGTTATCATGGCACCTCGCTCGTCGTTGACGGTGAAATATACGGGACGGCCTGTTTCATCGCGGAGGAGCCACGGGACGAGTTCAGCGAGGAGGATACCGTATTCGCCGAACTCGTCGCCAAACTGCTCGAACGCGAACTGGAAAACGAACAAAACCGGGCCGCCCTGACGAGACAGTCCAACCTCGCGATCGTGCTCAACCGGGTGCTTCGGCACAACCTCCGGAACGACCTCTCCATCGCCCGCGGCTTCACCGAGCGTATGGCCGAACGGCTCGACTACGATACTGACTCCGAGGCCGCGCTCAGGAGCATCGATCGACTCATCGCGTTGAGCGAAAAAGCAAATCGGTTAGATCGGATCGTCGGCAGCGACACCAAGCGGGAGCCGACAGACGTCGCATCGGTTATCAGCCAGATCGTGGGGCGCGTGTCGCGGGCACACCAGGATGCATCGTTTCAAATACACTGTGACGACGATATCGTCACTTCGCTTTCTCCCAGCTTCGAACAGGTACTGAAGGAACTGGTTGAAAACGCCGCGAAACACGGCGGCAGTGACCCCACGGTGACGGTGTCCGCTTCCGCGACCGCACAAACGATCGAGATCACGATCGCCGATACCGGCCCCGGGCTGGACGATCAGGAGGCCGAAGTCCTCCGAACCGGAATCGAAACACCGCTCCGCCACGGCTCGGGGCTCGGACTGTGGTTGGCCCATTGGATCGTTGTCACACACAACGGCACCATCGACACGGCGGTAACCGAGGAGGGAACAACGATGACAATCACGATCCCTCGACAACCGGTAAACGGCCGCGAACGGCTCCTGCATCTGACCCGACAGCACGACCTCTTCGAGGCGATTTTTATCGAAGCCAACGACGCGATCGTGGTGGTCGACGATGATGCACGGATCCTACACGCCAATCACGAAGCGAGCGTAATGTACGGCGTGAGCCGCGAGAAATTGCTCGGACAGACGCTTCCGCAGTTTCTCCCCGAGTGGTTCGATTTCACCACGGTGTTTGCGGAGTTTCGGAAGGAGGGCAGCGATCAAGATATCGTGCCGATCCTCGGGGAGGACGGGGTCGAACGGAACGTCGAGTACTCAGCCACGGCCGATATCATTCCAGGCAATCATCTCTTCATCGGGAGGCAACGATCGGATGGAATCAAACTGGACGGAGCGACCGAGTCGGAAGGAGACCGCTGATCGGTCGGGCCGCCCGCCGGAAGGTAGAACAGGGACGGAAGGAGAGATATTGATCACCGTACCCAGTGACCGACGAACGAGAGAGAAAGCATGATTTCGGGCACCACGGGACGGTCAGGCCGGCCCGGGCCCGCCGCGAAGCTCGTCGACGAGCGTTCGAAGCGTCGCAAGCGAGTACTGCCCCGGCGCGGTCGCGTCCGCGGGGTCGACCGGGGCGTAGCCGATCCGCGAGCCGTAGACGGGCGTCACCGCGCGGGTGTGTCGGCCCACCTCACCCATACACATCGTCGCGACCGTGTGGCCGGCAGCGGTCGCCTCGTGGGTCGCCTCGAGTATCGCCAGCGCGTCCTCGGGCACCTCCGCGGTCGTCGCCAACTTGCCCACGTCGCCCTCGCTCGCGGCGTCGGCAAGCAGGTCGACGAGCGTCCCGACCTCGGGGGTCGAGCTGAAATCATGGACGGAGGCGATCACGACGACGCCCTCCCGCCGGGCCTCCTCTCGGAGCGCGGTCGCGTGCGACTGCTCGCCGTCAGGGGCGTTCCCACGCAACGCCGCCAACTCGATGTCGACGGCGAGGACCGAATCGTGCACGAGTGCGTCCGAGAGGTCCCCGAATCGACCGAGATCGCCCGCCTCACCGCCCTCCCACTCCGCGCGGTTCGTGACGATGAGCGGCAACGCGCCGTCGTATTCCGCAAGCCCGGCGAGCGGGTCGTCCGCGAGGTCCATCCGGTACTCCAGCGCGTCCGCGTGCTCCCGAGCGGCCGGCTCGTCGGACAGGTCGGCTGTGGCGGCCGCGAGGACGAACTCGTCGAACATGGACGGCGGTTCTCGCGGCGACCGTATAAAAGGCCGTGGATGGTGTGGGGGTTATTCGGTGTCGGCGTCGCCGTCGGCGTGCTCCTCTCCGTCGAGCGTCCCACGTTTCCAGAGCGCGAGCGAGATGACGAGCACCACCGCNCCGACGAGGGCGACCGCCGCCGAGAAGCCGTCGCCGGCGTCGAGGAACCCGTCGACGCCGAGCGCAACGATGGCGACGCCGATGAACGCCTGCGCGACCGCCCGCATCCGGAGCCGCGTCAGCGTCCGGCCGCCGACCTCCCGGCCGATCGCGAGGTCATTGAACAGGTAGGTGACGCCCGCGAGCGCGCAGCCGGCGATCGCGACGAGATAGCCGGGGGTNGCCCCGGCGATCCCGGTCGAACTCGCGATCCAGCCGGCACCGAAGACGAGGAACAGCCCGAGAAAGAGGTCACGCGATTCCATGNGGGTGGGTGAGGTGAATGCTGAACGTGCTGTGGGAACGGGGTCGGATCAGGCGACGAGGCCTTCCTCGGCCTCGAGCAGTTCGTGATACCGGTTCCGGATGGTGACCTCGGAGATGTCCGCGACCTCCGAGACAGCCGCCTGCGTCGTCTTCTCGTTGGTGAGCAGGGCGGCGGCGTAGACGGCGGCGGCGGCGAGCCCGACGGGCGACTTGCCGGAGTGGACGCCCTTCTCCTTGGCGTTGCGGAGGAGCGATTTCGCGCGCATCTCGGACTCCTCGGAGAGGTCGAGGTCGCTCGCGAACCGGGGGACGTACTGTTCGGGGTCGGCGGGTTTCACTTCGAGTTTGAGCTCGCGGACGACGTAGCGGTACGTCCGGGCGATCTCCGCCTTCTCGACGCGCGAGACGTCGGCGATCTCATCGAGCGAACGGGGGACGCCGGCCATCCGCGCGGCGGCGTAGACACACGAGGTCGAGACGCCCTCGATGGAGCGGCCGGGGAGGAGGTCCTCGTCGAGGGCACGTCGGTAGATCACGGAGGCGGTCTCACGGACGTTGTCGGGAAGCCCGAGCGCGCTCGCCATCCGGTCGATCTCGCCGAGCGCCTGCTTGAGGTTGCGCTCCTTCGAGTCGCGCGTGCGGAACCGCTCGTTCCACTTGCGGAGCCGCTGCATCTTCTGTCGCTGTCGGGCACCGAGCGATCGGCCGTAGGCGTCCTTGTCGCGCCAGTCGATGTTCGTCGAGAGCCCCTTGTCGTGCATCGTGTTCGTCGTCGGGGCACCGACGCGGGACTTTTTGTCCTTCTCGCGGGAGTCGAACGCGCGCCACTCCGGCCCGCGGTCGACGGAGTCCGCCTCAACGACCAGTCCACAGTCGGCACAGACGCTCTCGCCGTGCTCCTCGTCGTTGATGACCTGTCCGTCACACTCCGGACAGGACAGCCCCGCGTTCGTTCGTTCCGATTCCTTCGTCGATTCCTGACGGGAGCGACTCCCCCGTAGATGCATTCGTTCGCTCATAGCAGTGAGACCCCCGGTAACTGAACGCGCCCGAGGATGGTCTTACACTCCGATCACGGGAAAAATACATAAAAGGCTCGAAACGCGTCGGCGACCGGTCGACGGAATTATCACGGTACTGCACGGTCATGCACGGTTGGTCATGAGCACGGATCACACGATGGCCGTCGCCCGCGGGCGACCAGGTCGGGAACCGACCGAGAACCCTCCGATCCACGTCCGTATCGAGCGAAACGTTTGGGTCGCTTCGACCCGGATCGATCGGCAATGGATCCGCCCCGGGTGGTCTCGCTCGCACCGAGTGCGACCGCCACGCTCGACGCACTGGACGCCGCGGACCTCCTGGTTGGGGTCACCCACCACTGTGCGCCGGGTCCGGACGCGGGGGGAACACACGGGGTGGAGCCGGTCGCGGTCGGCGGCTGGGTCACCCCCGATCTCGACCGTGTCGCCGAGCTCGACCCGGACCTGATCTGTACGAGCGACGGCTTACAGGCGGAGATCGCCGCGGCCTGCCGCGAGCGTGGCTGGCGCGTGACCCACGCCGAGCCGGCGACCCTCGATGCGGTCATCGAGCGGTTCAAAGCGCTCGCCGTCGCGGTCGACCGGGAGGACGCGGGCGCGACGTTGGTCGCGGACGCGAGACGCCGGCTGCAGGCGGTGACGGCGACCGTGGAGGGCGCGGCTGCACCCCACCCCGTCGTCTACTGTGAGGAGTGGTCGGACCCACCCATGGCCGCCGGTAACTGGGTGCCGGACGCCGTCCGGGCCGCCGGCGGTCGCTATCCCTTCGTCGAGGCCGGCGAGCGGTCACGCGAGGTCAACCCGCGGGCGGTCGAGGCCGCCGACCCCGACCACGTCGTCCTCCACGTCTGTGGCCACGGCGAGCGGGTCGACCCGACAGTCGTCCACGACCGTGGGTGGGAAATCGACGCGCCCGTCCACGTCCTCGACGACTCGCTGTTGAACCAGCCGAGCCCGGCGCTGATCGACGGGATCGAGCGGCTGGCGGCGCTCCTGTATCCCGACGCCTTTTGCTGAGCGGGTCCCTTCATCAGGTGGATGAAGGAACGATCGGGAACGGTGCAGATTGGCGTCGGAAGCGGGAACCCGGTGAAACGACGCGCCGTCGAACTCGCCGTCGGGGAGGAGCCGCCGGCGGGGTGGAGTGAGGGGACGCGGGTCGAGGCCGTCACGGTCGACTCCGGCGTGAGCGAACAGCCGACCGGCCACGAGGAGACCCTCTCCGGGGCGCGAAACCGCGCGGCGGCGGTCCATGCGGTCGGCGAGCGGGACGGTACGCCATATGACCTCGCGGTCGGCATCGAGGGCGGGGTGGCGGGGTTCCCGGGAGCCGATGGGCGATTCCTCGTGATGTGGGCGGCCGTGAGCGACGGCGACCGCGTCGAGGTCGGCTCCGGGCCGAGCCTCCGGCTGCCGGACGACATCGCCGGGCGGATCGCCGCGGGCGGGGAGCTCGGGCCGGTGATGGACGAGCGGTTGGGTACCGACGGTATCGCCAGCCGCGGCGGGGCGGCCGCCGTGCTCACCGACGGGCGGTTTACCCGGGCCGACGCGCTGGCGAGCGCCGTGGCGGGTGCGCTCGGGCCGTTCGTCTCCGCGGAGTATGTCCGTCGGTGAGACGGCCGACGCCTCACCCTGGGCGCCGTCCACGTCAGGGGGACCGATCCGAGGCGACCCGCCTATGGAGTGGTTCCCGGGCGCTGACTCACCGAGCGGTGACTCACCGAGAGGCGGCGCGTTCGCGCTCGTCGTATCGGGCGACGGCGCGATCGGCGCGCTTCGAGATGCCGTACGGGTTCCGTGCGGGTGAGCGGTCGGTCGCGCGGGAGACCATGCCGTCGGAGACGCCAGCCGCGATCCCGAAGACGACGTCACGGCCGTTGCCGGCCCAACTCGATGGGGTGGCATCGCCACGAACCACCTCGCGGGCGACGCCGATCGCATCGCCGACGGCGTGCGAGGCGGTCCGGAGGAGAACGCCGGGGCGGATACCGTAGTTCTTCAGAAGCCGATACGAGAGGGCTCGATACTTCCATCCCCAGTCGCGGGATTCGCGGCCGCCGTCGGCGGCGGTCGCGACCGACGGCTCGATGACCGCCGACATCGACGGCTCCCACCGAACGTCGTGACCGATCCCCGCCAACCGGTGGGCGGCGTCACGGGCACCCCCGGTGTGCAGGTACTCGTCGAAGCCGTCGAGGTCGAAGAGCGCCTGCCGTCGAAAGCCGACGTTGCCCCCGGGAAAGTAGGTCACCTCACGACGGCCGATGCGCCGGCGTTCCGGCCCGGTATCGTCGCCTTCGGTCCCGCTTTCGGCGTTCGACTCGCCCTCCTCGTCCGTCTCGGATTCCGGCCGGTCGTCGCCCGTGTCAACCCCGTCGGCGTCGGCATCGGCGCCGACGCCATCGGCTTCCATCCGTCTGACGGGGCCCGAGACGACGGGGCTCCGTTCAAGCCCGGACGTGACCGCCGCGTACCACGACGGGTCGATCCGGGTGTCGTAATCAACGAGCGCGATGGCCTCGCCGGTGGCGACCTCGATGCCGGCGTTACGGGCGACGTTCACGGTTCGATCGGAGATCTCGACGAGCACGTCGACGTCGTCGCGGTCGCGGACCATCCCGGTGGTACCGTCCGCGGAGGGGCCGTTGACGACGACGACCTCGGCGTCCGGCGCGTGGACCGCGAGCGCGTCGAGGCACGCGGCCAGTTGGTCCCGTCCGTTCAGGGTCGGGACGACGACCGAGAGGTTCATACGTCCCCGGGAGGGCCCGGAGACGTAAAAAGCAACCCGTACGGCGTCAACGGAGCGTTGGGACTCCCGGGTGGAGGTGGGTCCGGAACGCGAAACGCGCCGCCGGCCGTTCGTTATACCGTCAGGAAGTAGACCTGTTTCCGGGCGTCTTTAAAACTGTAGCGTGACTCGACGAGCCCCTCCTCCTCCAGCCGGTTGAGCGCGTATCTCACGGTTCGGTCGGGCAGCAATGACTCCTCGGCGAGTCCACCCTGCGAGAGGGGGGCGTCGCCCTCCAATACCTTCGCGACGAGCTTCGCACTCGGTGGAAGCTCGCGAAGCCGGTCGCGGAACTCGCCCTCCGACAGCTGGCCATCCTTCGGGGTCTCAACGGGACTGGTACTCATATTTCACGAAATTCGCCCACCAGATGGTAAAGGTTGGCTACATATGGGGCAATCCGATAGTGATTATATAAGGAAATAATATCAATTGTCTGGATCCTTCAATGACGATCGATCACTAACAACACGCCGGGCACGCGGTTCGATCGGTTCGTCCAGGGTGATGGGATGTGCGACCGTATCCAGTACGGTTTTGTGAGTTGGGCGATGAACCGAAGTAACGTGAAGGGACAGGACTGGTATCAGGCCGATGCGGTCGCCGAGGAGTACGACGACGTGCGGTTCTCCGGCGGCGGTGTGCTCATCGACCGGCGCGAGAAGGAGGCCGTCCTCTCGGCGCTTGGGCCGATAAAGGAGGGACATCGCGTGCTGGAGGTCGCCTGCGGGACCGGTCGGTTCACCACGATGCTCGCGGACCAAGGTGCCGACATCGTCGGGCTCGATATCTCCCGCGAGATGCTCGAACAGGGCCGCGAAAAGACGGCGGCGGCGGGGCTCTCCGACACGGTTGAGTTCATGCGCGGGGACGCCTCGCGGCTCCCGTTCCCGGACGATCACTTCGATTCGGTCGTCGCGATGCGGTTTTTCCACCTCATGGACGACCCCGAACCGTTCATGCAGGAACTTCGGCGTGTGAGCAACGAACAGGTGTTCTTCGATACGTTCAATCGACGAAGCCTCCGGGTGCTGTACAACTGGCTGCTCCCGATGGGCTCTCGACTCTACTCCGAGCGACAGGTCGTCGAGATGTTGCGATCGGCCGACCTCACGCTCGCGAACGAGGAACACGACTTCGTGTTGCCCTACGGCTTCTATCGCGAACTGCCGGGGCCGATCGCGAAGCCGTTCCGGGTCGTCGACGAGCTGATCGGGAACACGATTCCGGGCGATTACGTCGCGTCCGTCTCCTACTGGGACGCTCGGGTCCCGGACAGGGACGACGGCGAGGACGACGATCCGGAGTAACCGAGACGGTACCGAACGGCGATCAGATCGCCTCTTCGACGATCTCGCCGACCGCGAAGTTCGATTTGACCTCCGCCACCTCGATCTTTACCCGCTCGCCGACCGCCGCGCCCGGGACGATGATCACGTAGCCCCGCTCGACGCGGGCGATCCCGTCGCCCTGCTTCCCGAGGTCTTCGATCTCGACGTACCGCATCTCGCCGGGTTCGACGGGCGGCTGTGGCCCGTCGGTCGTGGTCGTCGACCGTGCGTCGCCGTCGGCGGACGTCTCTACCGTGTCCGACCGGGAGATAAGCGCGACTCGATAGGTGTCACCGGGCTCGATGCCGCCGGTTTCGATCTCCCGGCGGGGTACCTCAACGACGTAGCCGTCGTCGGATTCACGGACCTCGGCACTGAACAGACAAAGGAGCTTCTCGGAGATTTCCATAGCAGACTCCATCGGATGTGGGGCGTGGTTCGATATAGGTGTACCGCCGAGGAGAGGGCGGGAGAACCGAAACCTCTCGGCACGCCCGGCGATCACTCCGTGGGCTCGATCGGGCTGCCGTCAGCCCGCTTCGGGCCCTCCGAGTCGAAGACGACGACCGGTTCGTCGTGCTCGGTACCGGCTCGCGGGTCGTACCCGTCCCGGACCCCGATCGCCTCCTCCAACTCGCGGACCGCCCGGCGCTTGAGCGCGTCGGCGAGCGCCTCGGCCTCCGCCCGGTCGATGGCCCGCCCGAGCCCCTCGCACTCGTGGGCACGGACCATGCCGACCGCGTCGACCGGCTCACCCATCGGCTGGCTCGTCCCGCCGAGGGCGACGCTGAACGGGTAGGTGCGACAGACGAGCGGCCGATCCCCGTGGACGGTACAGGCACCCTGCCCGTCCGTCTCGGTATAAAACGTGCAGTCGCCGCAGTCGTCGACGGCGAGCGCCCACTCGAAGGTCTCCCCGACGGCGTCGCCGTCGGCAGTCTCCGAGAGGCCGTACGGCATCGGCCGTGCCACGTCGCGCCAGTCATAGGGCTCGCCATCGCCGTCGGCGGTGTCCGCCTCCATGAGCGTGCGAACTTCATCCGGAAAGACCGTCGCGGTGTGCGGTTCGCGATCCGCCCGGTCGTGACAACCGTCGTCTCCGGCCGCCGCCCCTTCGGACGTCCCTTCTCCGGCCGCCGTTCCTTCGGACGTCTCTCTTTCGGCCGCCGCCCCTTCGGCCGTCCCTTCTCCGGCCGCCTCCGGTCCCGGCTCATACCCCTTACAACAGGCCCCACAGCGGGTGCACTCGAAGCCGATCGACTCGATGGCGTCGGCGAGCGAGGGGACATCGAGGTCGCGGGCGCGGGCCAGTTCGGCTTCGAGCGACTCCATACCGTCCACCGGGGGCCGACGAACTAAAGCGATCCGCGAGGAACGCCAACCCTTTGCGGGGGGACGGCCGAGACGCCAGCATGACTGACGATCGGCTTACCGAGGTGATCCGGGCGACGGGTCACGAGCACGTCACCGCCGAACACGCGAGCACGTTCGAGTTCACGACCGACGACTGGCTCACGCCCGCGGGCGACTGCATCCTCGGGGTCAGCGCCGATCGAACACCGCGCGAGTTCGGCCCCGAGTTTACAAACGCCTGCCGGGACGCCGAGGCGACGATCACGGCGACGATCGCTGTCGAGGGGCCGGGGAAAACCCACGAGGAGACGATCGTCGGCCGAGGGGACCCGGGATTGACGCTGCTCGACGACCGCTCGATGGTCGCACGGACGAGCGACTACACCGACGACGAGCGAACGATCCTGATTGAGGCCGACAAGGCGGCCGCCGACCTCGACCGGGACCTCGTGGCCGCGCTCGCGGACGGCGCGGCGGTAACGCTGCGGCTCACCGTCGAGCGGTGAGGTGACTCGCTCAACCCTATTTATAACGGAGTCGGGGACGGCGAATCCGCCGCTACGCTCTTGTGGGTGTGTGTCGATCGGACGGGCATGACGGAACACGCCGACGCGAGCGAGGCGGTACGCGACGCGGTCCTTGAGGCCGCCGACCGAATCGAGGAGAACAAAACACACCTCACGGACCTCGACTCCGCGATCGGCGACGCCGACCACGGGGCCAATATGTCGCGTGGATTCGGGGCGGTCGCCGAGCGGGTCGCGGAGATGGACGACGCCGAGCCGCACGAGATCGTGAAGACCGTCGGGACGACGATCATCTCGGAGGTCGGCGGGGCGGCGGGGCCCTTATACGGCGGGTCGATCATGAGCGCGAGCACGGAGCTCGCCGACGGGGTCACCGCGGAGACGACCGTCGCGTTCGCGGAGGCGTACCTCGAAAAGCTCACCGACCGCGGCGGAGCCCGCGTCGGCGACAAGACGATGGTCGACGCCCTGACGCCGGCGGTCCACACGTATAAAAAGTCGATCGAGGTCGACGGGCTCGACCCGCTCGCGGCGCTCGCGAAGGCCGTCGACGCCGCCGAGCGCGGCGTCGCCTACACGGTGCCGCTCCGGGCGCGGAAGGGACGCGCGTCGTACCTCGACTGGCGGTCGGTCGGCCATCAGGACCCGGGTGCGACGAGCACGCTGATCCTCGCGGAGGCGATCCTCGACGTCGCGGCCGAGCATCTCGATGGCGACGTCGAGCGTGACGCCCGCGACCCGGCCGTCATCAGGGCCGAGAAGGAGGGACTAGACCTCGCGGAGGCCGTCGACGGGGAGGAACCCGAGGGGGCGGAGTGATGGTAGGATTAGTTGTCGTCTCCCACAGCCGTGACGCCGCGGCGGGGATCGTCGAGGTGGCCGCGCAGATGGCGGGCGAGGACGCCCCCATCGTCGCGGCCGGCGGGGGGCCGGACGGGGAAATCGGCACCTCCGCGCCGCGGATCGGCTCGGCGATCGAGGAGGCGGACGACGGCGACGGCGTCGCCGTCCTCGTCGACCTCGGCAGCGCCGTAATGAACGCCGAACTCGCCATCGAGACGGGCGAGGTGACCGCGCGGATCGCCGACGCGCCGGTGCTTGAGGGGGCCGTCGAGGCCGCGGTCGCCGCGACGGCACCCGACGCGTCCCTCGATGACGTCGTCGCGGCCGCCGAAGGGGCCTACGACAGCCGGAAGCTGTAAAGAGGGCCGATAACCGACGAACGGCCCGGTCCAAGCGGGATATAAGCGACGAACCGTCGCGCCTGAACGGTAGAGACGGGCCGGCACCTCCGGATGCGACCGAGTATCGTGCGGCCGGTGCTCAATTCACTGGATAGAGAGGGCGGAGCGGACCTGTTCCGGCGTCTCCGCGTCGAGCGCCGCCTCGGCGACACGGCGTGCGTCATCGTCGTCGATCGCGGCGACGGCGGCTTTCACCGCCGGAACCGAGGGCGCGGCCATGCTTAGCTCCTCGACGCCGAGCCCGATGAGGAGCCGCGCCAGATCCGGATCGCCGGCCATCTCACCACAGACCCCGACCCACGCACCCTCCTCGCGTGCGCCGCGGACCGTCCGGTCGATGGCGCGGAGAACCGCCGGCTGGAGCGGGTCCGCAAGCGACGAGACGGCGTCCACGTCGCGCTGGGCGGCCATTACGTAGCCGGAGAGGTCGTTCGTGCCGAGCGAGAGGAACGAGACCCGGCGGGCGAGCGCCGCGGCCGAGAGCGCCGCCGCCGGCGTCTCCACCATCACGCCGAGTTCGGGGCGGGCGCACTCGACGCCCTCGGCACGGAGTCCATCGAGCACGTCCTCAAGGATCGCCACCGCCTCGTCGAGCTCGCCGGGCGTCGACACCAATGGGAACATCACCGCGAGCGGCCCGGCGGCGGCCGCCCGGCAACACGCCCGAAGCTGCGCCTCGAAGAGGTCACGCCCCGGGCCGAGCGAGAACCGGATCCCGCGGACGCCGAGGAAGCCGTTCTCGATCGGGTCGAGGTCGAGATAGGGCACGTCCTTATCGCCGCCGACGTCGAGCGTCCGGACGATCACGCGGGCGTACGGGTCGTGCGGGTCACCCGCGTCGCTCGCTTCGGTTCGTGTGAACGCCGCGAGCGCGTCCCGATACGCCTCGTATTGTTCGTCCTCGTCGGGTGGGGCCTCCCGGTCGAGAAAGAGGAACTCGGTACGAAACAGGCCCACGCCATCCGCCCCGCGCTCCATGGCCGCACGTGCCTCCGCGGCCGACCCGACGTTCGCCGCGACCGTCACCGCGGTGTCGCCGCGGGTGGTCACTCGGTCGTGAACGACCGGCGGGCCATCGCTCGATTCGAGCCGGTCTCGAACCTCCGGATCCGGGTCGACGTGAACCGTCCCCGTGGCCGCGTCGATCCCCACGACCACGCCGTCATCAACGGATCGAAGGTCCTCCCCGACCCCGACGACCGCCGGGGTCCCCATCGACCGGAGGAGGATCGCGGCGTGGGCGGTGCCGCCGCCGAGGACCGTCGCGACGCCCGCGACGCGGTCCGGGTCGAGTCGCGTGACCTCACTCGGGGTGAGCCGGGTCGCGAGGACGACCGCGCCGTCGGGCGGGCCGGCGGTCGCGTCCGCGTCCGAGAGCTCGCGGAGCAGGCGGTCGCGAACGTCCCGAAGGTCGTCGGCGCGCTCGGCCATCCGCCCCTCCATCGCCTCGAACGTCTCGATGTGGCCGGCGAAGGCGTCGCGGACGGCGTGGGGGGCCGGGTGCCCCGCCTCGATCGACCCGTCGACGGCCGACTCAATGGCGGGGTCGGTCAGGAACTCGACGTGCGCGTCGAAGACCGCTGCCTCCTCCCCGCCTACCTCCCGCGCGGTCCGTTCGCGCTCACGCTCCAGCGCGGCTCGAACGGCCTCACGTGCGGCCCCGAACCGATCGCGCTCCGTCGACGGGTCGATCGTCTCCGGGTCGGGCCGGGTCGGGAGGTCCGCCGGGTCGCTCCCGTCGAGCCACCAGGCCGGCCCCACGCCGGTCGCGGCGGTGAGCCCGGTTCCGTCGAGCCGGCGGCTCATGAATCGACAACGCCGTCGCCGTCCCTTTCGGACCCGGACTTACCGTCCCCACCCTCGACGGACGCCGTCAGGATCGCCTCGACGGCATCGAGCGCCGCCTCGGCGTCGGGACCCTCCGCGACGATCCGGACGCGCTCGCCCTGTTTCACGTTGAGCCCCGTCACGCCGAGCATGCTCGCCGCGCTCGCGGGCCCCGCGTCGCTGTCGATCGCTTCCAAGGTGACCTCCGCGTCGAACCCGTTCGCCGCCCTGACCAACTGCGAGGCGGGCCGTGCGTGCAATCCGGCTTCCGGGACGACCGTGACGATCCGTTCCATGCGACGGCAACGACCCGACGGGGTGAAAACGTTGTCCACGAGGCCACGTTCGATCGGGTGATGCGGGCGGCGGAGTGTTCAACGAACGGATCGGAAACGAATCATTCGTCCGATAAATCGACGCCCTTCGGGTCGTTCCACTCGTTCTCGTCCTCCTCCCGTTCGGTGCCGGCGGGCCCGAGCGGCTTTTCGCCCTGCCGTGACTCGTGGATGGCGAACGGTGCCTCCCCGCCCGCATAGGGGTCCTCGGCCGGGTCGTAGTCCTGTTCGCCGCGCTCGAAGAGGTACGCGAAGAAGCCGAAAAAGGGGATGAAAAACGCGATGGCGGCCCACTTTCGGGGGTTCATCCCGTTTTTCGGCGCGTCGACGTAGACGTAGGCCGCGAAGCCGACGAGCCACAAAAGCGGGAGGCCGACCAGGATCGCGACGATCAGGAGGTCCATGCCCACGATACGGAGAGGAGTCGCCTAAACCCTCGGTCCGTGCGGAGTGGGCTCAGCGGATCGGTCTCATTGGCGACGCAGTCGGTGCCGGTCGACGAAGAGGTCGATACCGTCCCCGCGCTCGACGAACTCAACCGGCGTGGATCGTCCTGGTTCAGGCGAGAGGAATCGGAACGAGGCCAGCGAGGGGTCCTCGGGCACGAGCGTGTACGTCTGCTCGATCGGACCGACCGAGAGCGCCAACGAGAGCGACCCACCCTCGTCCGTGACGGTCGCCGTAGTGATCCCCCGATATCCCTCGTACTCGCCGGTCAGTTGCCTCACCCGTTCGCGATAGGCGATGGCGGGAACGACCTCCCGCGGCTCCTCATCACACAGGAGCGCGGCGATCCCCATCCCGATCTCCGTGGGGTGGACCTCGGGCTGTGCGGCACACCCGAGCGCGAACCCGAGCCCCCTCTCGGGGAGGAA
>SL_8KL_010_SEDDRAFT_10002039_pt1 | contig 17403 bp, 7 predicted proteins | sample SodLakKL_010_SED_4_FD_11160 | JGI IMG/M metagenome (IMG submission 11160)
TGTGTGGTACCCGCCCTGGTTTCCCAGTCGCCGTCGTGTTTAATCTCAACCATGTCGTCAATCGGTTGAAAAGCACCTCTCTCCGGGCCATCAATCCCCGAAGGTGCTTTCTTAACCATGTCGTCAATTACTGTATAGCCATACAGAGACTCGTTTTCCTCAGAAGAGGAAGCAAAAAGACAAGCTGAAGAAGTATCAGNTGCAGGTAGCTGCTTATAAGATGAAGCGGGGAATGCGGACAGTGCAAACAAAAGATCTTCCTGGCCCGGATTGCTTATGGACATCTCAGCCCGGCTGTTTTTGTTCTCCTCCAAAGAAAGCTGAATATTTGCAGGGAAAACCTCTATCAAAGGGGCAGGTATTTGATCCATCGCAACATGTATTGAATCTTTTTCAGTACCTGTTTGGGCAGAATCCCTGATCGTTTGATACCCCGGTTTGTCCACTTCATACCTATACACTCCTTCATACAAAGGCATAGCAACGACTCCCTCCGAATTTGTATAAAATTCGCCCACTCCTTCAACACGAAGCCTTGCATTCTCTAACGGATGCTTATCACTGTGAACGGCAAAGGTCACTTGTTGCACCGAGGGATTATCGTAACGAATGGTAACATCATCAATAGCGACCTGAACACCCTCATTTTGTTCATATACAAAAGCAATTCGAACTGACTTTCCTGCATAATCTGACAGGTCCGACGTGATCTCTTCTTCAAAAAAGTTACGGTACTCCCCTTCGGGCTCCATAGTCATAGAATGCAATGTTTCCCATCCATCATCAACGTGAATGACAACATATGCGCGGGTATACAAACCATGGATGCCATTGCTGACATACCACTTCCAAAATGCCAACTCGAGACCATCATTGTTAGGAAGCTCTATTTCTGGTGAAACCGCCCACGTAAAACCCGGCTCTTCTCTGCTGACAGCCATAGCAGCTTCTCCTGTATTAACAAACTGTGCCCAGTTGCTAGCGCCCCACTGATCTACGAAACCATAACTGGGGGATATACGAAACCATCCTCCATTATCCACCTCCAAGAGGTTGTGGCCATTAAGCCCACCATCTTCTGCATAATTCCTTTGCACCGACCATAGATCAGGCAGCTTTCCTTCTGTCGTTTCAGATTCAAAGTCCTCCTCCCATACGACAACATGTTTATTTGTGTCATTGGTTGAGATCTGTTCCTGTACCCATGGTGCATAATAACTAACCCGGGTATATACGCCAGGGAAACCAGGTTCCCCGCAACCAATACCCCAGCTGGTCACTCCGGCCACCTTTTTCCCTCCAAAACCGTCAGAAACGGTTAGAGGTCCGCCGCTATCACCCTGACAGGAAGATGTTTCGCCATCCCCCGCAAGTATCATGCCCGGTGTGATCCAGTAATGAGGATATATTGTCTCTTTGTGTGAGCGAATGTTTATTTTTGCTGCCTGCAACGTGTCAGGACTCTGTCCTAAATATTCCAAAGTTCCCCAACCCGAAATGTCAGCCAACACCCCGGGGTCAGTTAGTCCAAGAGCAACATCCTGTTCTTCAATCAATGGCAATGGCTCTTTAAGTGGGTCAGACAGGTCGAATACATCGGTTATGCGAATTACAGCAATATCATGCTCCATCTCCCGCCTTACATAATCAGGGTGAACCACTATCTTATTTATCCTGTGCCATGATCCTTCATTGGAAGACTGTTGAGTAAACCCTGCTCTTATGTGGGCAAAACTCGGATTCTGCGCCATATAATCAACACAATGTGCCGCGGTAAGCACCCACTTTTCGTTAATTATGGAGCCGCCACACACATGCACTGTGTCTCCCGCTGATCTTTCCAGTTGAAGGGAAACTTGCCAGGGATAGTCGTCAATCACGGCATCGTCACCACCAACAATACGGGTACCAAAGCCAGGAATCTGCTCAAGGTAATCTGAAAGATTACCAGCACTCTCCGGCGCATATCCTTCCATATCGGAAAGTTTAACACCACCCACCGTATTTTCATCTGCTACCTGGCCTAGAGAATAATGGTAAACAGAGGGAGCAAACAGAAAAAAAAGAAGGCAAGAAACAGCACCCGACAATCGCAATGTATTTAATAAAGTGTTCATCTGTTAATCATTTTTATGTTTCTGTCAGACGGAGCTCGCCATGCACCATCATTGTCTTGTTTGTCAATCAGTTTAGCATGGCTCGCTTCACCTGTTCAATTGGTTTATATAACGTGTTGTTGTGAATTGCTTTTATGTAAAGAAGTCATCTTATCGATAGATTATCAGTTGTTCTGTAACATAGGTGTCTTTTGTGACAATGAGAAGAAAATAGGTTCCTGCAGACATTCCGGACACATCAATGGATGTGCTTCCCTGATTTGGGCCCAGGGTTTTTGTTATTTTACCAAACTGATCCATTACATAAATAACTGTAACAGGTTCACCCACCTCAACATTTAGCCTATCACTGACGGGATTAGGATATATCTTTACCGGCATTGGCAGCTGTTCCTCCCAACCGGTGGTCTGGTTGTTATGTAAAACCACTGTCACCAAAAGGTCTTCTTCTCTTAAAACAAGGCTTCCCACTTCAGTATCATATCCTGTTTTTGACACTTCATAATGGTAATATCCCGGCGGAACGTTCTCAAAGAGATACGTGCCGGGTAACGCCGACTCCTCATTGAAGACCACTACAGCATCATCCACAAAATTGCCTTCCTCGTCAACCACATCAAAAGCTACCTGAAACAGGTCATCCGTCCACTGAAGCATATACAGGTAACCAGGATTGTCTGCTTCTCCACCCGGCCCATCTGCCCTGCAAAGAACCATGGCTGTTAAATAGCCCTCACCATTGTATACCAAATAACTATCTGATATGTTGTTTTCTTCCATCCAGAAATTCGCAGGCTCCACCGTAAACTGTTCTTCCTGTTTCTTGCTTATAAAGAATTCGTCGCCATCGTATCCCATGATCGTCAGATCGCCATAGGAAACACTTACTTCTCCTGCTGCATTGGCAGCCAAAGACTGGAGGCTTGCAGAAGGGGTTGTGGTGTTGACAAGCAAGGGAGAGGACCATTCTTCTTCTGTAAACTTCATGTAGTATAACATATGCTCGCGTGCGCCATGCCCAAGGTCATTTCTGGATTCCACTACAAGATGTAATTTCTCACCAGCAAAGTATGCGGCAGCTGCAGGAGCTTTATCATGTTCAAGGACTATTTCTCTTTGCTCCCATTGCGCGCCGCCAGGAAGCAGATTGTGCATATGATTTACCCCACCATCTTCTGTGGGGGAAATGATATGGGCTATACCGCAAGGGCTAACCTCCATTATGGGAGGAAAAAAATGTGTGGCGAGACCAAAATATGTTTCCATAACCTGCACTTCCCAGTCTGATTGGAGGTCTGAAGCATAGGCATATAAAAACTCACCATTGAGTTGACTCTGGCCAATATGAAAGCCGCCAGAATTGTCAACGGATGCCCATATCGGATTTCCCCTTAACTCAAAGGGTATGGCTTGATAATCCCAACCCTCCCCGGTTTTCTTTCCAATAAACGACGCATTACCAGGTACAGTATTGCTTATCAGGTAAAGCTCTCCAAAGGGAGAATAGAGCAAATTATGTGAGTTAAACTCCAGGTGGCTCACACCGGAAGGAGTGGGAATTGGTTCGGGTTCAGACCAGGAATGGCCTTCAGCTTTGTTCATATAATTTAAATCAAAAGGCAGTGTGCTCGATAATGGTTTCGAACCAAATGTACAATGATACACCTGATGACCGTCTGCAACAATCAGTGGTCTGTGACCAAGTGATGTATAGTGGCCAGGATTATAATACAGTGTGTCGATTATCCATTGACCATACAGGTTTTCTGAGTGGATACCCAATAAAAACGTAGTACATAGGCATATGCCAAATAATTGCAATGATTTCATGATGATCGTATATTTATTGTGTAGTTATGATTATTATTTTCCTGATACTGTCAGAATCCTTATGAACACTTAACATATACACCCCATCAGCAAGAGCAGATACATCTAATTGTTCATGGGTGGAAGATCCTTCTTTGGCGAGTATCCTGGACCCATTCAGATTATACAGCACAAGGGAATCGATTGTTTTATCTGAAACCACATTCAACAAATTGGTCGCCGGGTTAGGATATATATGTATTTTGGTATTATCCTTTTCTGCAGGGACCGCCGTGGTCTCTTCCTTGAGAGTTACTATAAGCTCCATGTCGGCATCATCGATCACAACACTGCTTCCCTCTGCCACATATCCACATTTTTCCACAGTGTAACTATAAGAGCCAGGAGGAATATTACCAAAATAGTATTCGCCCGGACTGTTCTGAATACCATCAAAAGTTATTATGGCGTCTGTCAAAAGTTGACCTGCTTCATTCTCTACTTGAAAAGTCACAGAATAGAGTGCCTCATTGAGCACGACAATCTCCTGTACATGATAATTGTCGCCTTCCTCGATCGTAATTGTGCTATCTACAGTTACAAACCCTTCTTTGGATACCGTATATTCATAATCACCGGGGTAAACATCAGAAAAACTATAGGGTGAGTTTTCTACGGTAATTCCCAAAAAAGTTACTGTGGCATCATCGATCTGTGATCCTTCAGCATCCCGGACAACAAAAAGGACATGATATAATCGCATATCCAATACAGCTTCGACATGCATATCATCATCTGTAACATCAAATGAGCCACGATAAAGATGATAACCTGGGCAGCTAACAAAAAAATCATATTCTCCCGGCGGGACAGAAAACGTGTATTCTCCCTCTGCATTGGCATAATTATACGCCTGGCTGTTGAGTCTTATATTTGCATCCGGCACCTCTTCACCCTCAGCATTCACTATAGAAAAATCCACTGTGTGCAACGGCGGTTCTTTTTCTAACATGTATATATTGGAAGGATATGTATCATACATTGACACAACCGGCCGGCCTGAAAGATTAAAGGCAATTTGGCTGTGCTCTGTCATTATGTTTACCAGTTCCTCTTCTACAAATGCATCGTCTGTTAGCTGAGCAAGATACAAGGACCCGGATTGCCAGCTCTCCTCTACCCCGAATGATACACTGATATTCTCCGACCGGTCCACTGCTATGGAGTGGAGACGTATAGTATTTCCATCCTGTTTACTGACGAATTGAGGATCAGACAATGTTTCATCTTCGAACACACAATACTGTATTTCGGTCTCTCCTGTCGTGGAGTCGCGTACTTCCATGGCAAGATGAAGCTTCCCGTTCATCGCCGTAGCTGTTAAAGCATCTATTTGAGCCCCAATATCCAGAAAATACTCGTCCAGTTCCCCGTCTTTATCAAAATCAAGCGTATACACAAACAAACCCTCATTTAATCTGTCAGGCAAGATCATATAGGGTATACCCGTGTTTGGGCAAACAGCCATAGTGAAATTACGTTTATCAAAAAAATGGATATGCTCACTTATATCTGTATGGTACAATTGCCAATCGGAATCACTTCGTTTTGCGGCATATTGCAAACGAATGGCATTCTCCGGATCGTCCGTGATGGCAGCAGCATGCAGCCTGCTTATAGGATGATGGCTATAGCCAAACTCCATCGCGTCAACAAATGCATCTTCTTCAATACTGAAAGGAACATCTTCAAAGCTCCATTCGCCGGAAGGACTTTTACTGCCCACAACCCCATAATATTGCCTAATAAAACCAAAATCTCCAGGGATTTCAGCGTAGCCCATATAAGCAATTGACTTCCAGTTCAGAAAGCCACTGGTTCCTTCTTCAGGGAGACGGTCCTCGGGAAGAGGAATCATTTGGGACCCAAGCCACTCCCCATAATTTTCCTTTTCAGTTAGCCAAAATTGAAAGGTAGGGGGATCCCACGATGTCTCTCCCGGTATCTCTTTTTCGAAAAGAAATTGGTATGTGTTGTTTTCCGGGAAAAAATAGACTGGAGCTTTTCCGAAAATATAATGGTTATCTTCAGAATGAATAATGGTGTCTTTATCCCAGGCATTAGCTGCATCGGCTGGGGTCACAAAGCAAATTGCAACAAAGAAAAAGATAATTAATCCTGGTATGTAAATTTTGAGTTTCATAATAAAAAGGGTTTAGATGGTTACAAAAAGGAACAGGGCCACTTCAAGACCCTGTTGGAAAAAAAGTATTATTGCACAATAATATTAATGGCTTTCGATATGTCTTGCGTTGACAATTGCAGCACATATCTGCCGGGATTTAGATGTCGAAGGTCTAAGGGGATATGGTTGGTTCCAGATATCATTTGCAGGCTGCTACGCCTGTAGACCTCTTCTCCGCTCATGCTAAATATTCGGAGTGTTCCCGTTGAAGGCATTTCTGTAAACGCCTCCAGAACAGCAGAGGACCCAATGGGGTTCGGGTACACCCTCAGCGCAAAGGTGTGTGCCCTATCGGCAATGCCAGTAGTCTGATCATCTTCATCGCATTCACCTGACCGCAACACAGACAGGCTATATCTTACCTTGTCCGTATAGGTATAAGTGATAAATGGAACAATGATGTTGCTTTCATTGTCAAGCATAAAGGACGACCGATCAGGGTGACCATGTTCAGATAAGAAATCATCCATGTCAAGCCGTCGATCATAAAAAGTGTTTTGTCCTTCATGATAATAAGACATCCACATATCGGCGCCAATTTGCAAATACCTTACTAAATAGGCTATCGATAATACACCATTTGTGATTGATGGGGCAAATCCATCCCCCGGGTTCGAAGGTGAGGCTAAAATGGGGTCTTGCCAATCATTCGTGCCCTCTTTGCGAAAATAATGGGTATACGTTGGTTCTTCCCAGGAATTAGTGGATGCCACAAAATAATGGATGGTGTTGTCTGCATGCAAAATAGCAATGGGATAATCTTCCCTAAATGAAGTTTCCTGCAATTTATGCTCCCAAAAATGCCCGCCAGGAAATAAATTGCTTGCATACCGGACACTATAAGACGGGAGTGGGTCGCCATAATCCCCATCATCACCGAGAGAACGATATATTATATGTGCAGTACCATCTTCAGATATAGCCAGCGAAGGACCTGTTCCCAGATAGTAGGGGCCTAACTTTGCACATTCAAGCTTTTGTAATTCCCATTCTCCCTGAAGGTTATTCGCATAGATGATCTCAAAATCTCCGTTGTAGCAGGGGCTCCAATCCCAATCATCATCATCATCATCATCATCGCGAGGTGCTGCTGCCCTATTTGCTTCGCCTGTTATGGTTGAGAAGCGTTCACCAGATAACCATGTTTTCTCAAACAGCTTATCGTGCAGTGATTTTTCAGTGGAGCATCCGCGATCCAGATTGTCCCAGTTTACCTGACCGAATACTGCTAAATGAATAAAGCCTGATTGATCAACAGCAAAAGACATATCCAGATGGAATCCTGTAGTAAACATAGGAACAGATTCGGTTTCCCAGCCTTTTTCTGTTCTTTTGGCCACAACAAAAAACTGAGGGAGTGATGCGTCATGGGGATGGTCTGCTTCTCCTGGTTCGCCCACTTCCGAGTATCCAAGATAAACTGTCCCGTCAGATCCTAGTGTAATATATCCATCCACGTTTTTTCCGGGTTCACCCACCACTTCGGGCTGACTCCATTCACCGCCACAAGGCTTTTGAGTATAGTAAAGCGTTGCGTACGGTTTTGCAACCGCGCGGTTGCGACCAACATAAATCATATGATACGTGTTATCCAAGTCTGTCACGACATTTTGCGCACCAGCGAAAAATAAGGTATCGTCAGTTTCTACCAGAAGTTGATCTACAATCCACTCCTCTTGCGCCATGGTATCCCCAGGGAATAGGGAAATACAAACAATGGCTGTTGCTAAAAATAAATAGTAATACTGATTCATGATGCAAAGGTTTTTTTATGTATTGAAAAATGAAAATTGGATTCATTTTTTTGTCGGAACAAATATATGCCCGCAAAACACTAAAAATCAATCCGTGTCAGCTATGAATCTGTCCCAATTTTTTATCAGAGGCACTACTTAATTTTACTGTTTTGCCAAATATCTATTGCTGCTCTCTATCCTCTTTACCGCTATGTCTTTGCTGTCATGTCTCAAAGAGGGATGGTCATTTTACTTATCCAACTTAGAAACACAGATAATAAATTAGGTGTCAGCACACATCTTTTTTTAAGCTATTTTCCATGCCACCACGGATTGACATCTACACCACCATCATAATATCTTTGGAGCTCAATTTTGCGGTTGTTGTGTATATACGGCAACACATGATTTAGAGTGATTTGAACTAAAATTCCGAAAACCAATGAAAAATTCTATTGTCTGCTTTTGGCTGCTATTTGTCACCTTATTCGTGCTTTTCGAGACGAATGCCCAAACAAGGGTCACACCGGCACTGCAGGAAGCATTAAGCAAAAAAGACCAAAACGACTTTGTGCCAGTCAATATTCATCTGGCAGCACAGTACGATACGGGGGAGCTAAAAATAAAAACCCAACACCTGGCTGACCGTTCACAGCGTCGCAAACTAGTCATTGATGCGCTGAAGGATTTTAGCAAAATCGAACAGCAAAATATTTCCAAGTATCTGGGTACAATGAAGCTGGAAGGACAAGTACGGCATATACGCTCTTTGTGGATCACCAATACCATTCATTGCGAAGCCACCCCTGCTGTTATCGCCTCCCTGAAAGAACGAACCGATGTTGCATGGATAGATATTGACCCAATGGTTCAGGTAGTCCCTGACTTTAATGAAACACAATATAATAAAATAGAAGAAGGGGCGGCCTTAGACGAAAAAAATGATGAGGTGCTTGCCGGATGGCATATACCGCAAGTCAAAGCACACAAGGTTTGGAGAGAAAAAGGATTTACCGGTAAAGACATTGTAGTGGCAATAATTGACTCAGGTGTAAATTACAACCACCAGGATCTGCAGGGCAATATGTGGGAACATCCAGATTATCCGAACCATGGATACGATTTCTTTTATAACACAGATAACCCTTTTGATTATCTGTATCACGGCACCCATGTTGCCGGAATTGTGAGCGGTAACGGCAATGCGGGGATACATACCGGAATAGCTCCGAAATCATCCATTATGGCAGTCAAGGTGATAAATAAACAGGGACACTCCGGTCAGGGAATCGTATGGGAAGGGATTGAGTTTGCAGTGGAAAATGGGGCAGATATCATCAACTTATCCATGGGGTTTCCTTATGGCCATCCCTGGCTGGATTATAAGATATGGCGCAATGTGATGGACAGGGTAATGAAAGCGGGCGTTGTAGTAATTGCAGCAGCAGGCAATGAGGGTGAGTTACAGGATGATTTTCCAACACCATATAATGTGCGTATACCTGCAAGTATTCCTCCTCCGTGGCTGCATCCTGACCAGGTATTAATTGGTGAACCGTCCGGTGTCATCTCGGTAGGTTCTACAGATAAAGATGACGACGCTTCAGCCTTTTCGAGCAGAGGGCCCTCTACATGGGCGCATATCGATCCCTACAACGACTACCCTTATGATCCTGAAATGGGTCTTATTCGACCTGATATTGTGGCCCCCGGAGAAGATATCGTCTCCTTGTTTTTTATGGAAGAAGACGCCTATGTTTCAACCAGTGGCACATCCATGGCTGCTCCGATAACATCAGGGGTAATAGCGCTTATGCTTGAAAAATATCCTATGCTCATGCCGGAAGATATAAACAGGATTTTGGAAGAGAACGCTTTTTCGCTGAGCGAAACGAAGAGCAACATCCATGGAAGCGGAAGGGTGGATGCACTTAATAGCGTTAAACATACTCCATTCAGGGGGATCCAGTACCTTGAATATTCATTAAATACCTCTTGTGACGAACACGAAAGTGCAATTACTCCAGGCACAACTGTTTCTTTTGACATGATCATTAATAATCCGACAGAGGAAGTGTTTCAAAACACAGAGTTACTTATGGAAACAGAATGCCAGTATATAGTCATTCAGGAGCCAGTAGTTTCTTTGGATTATCTAGCTCCCGGAGATTCCTTGTTGTTGCAGCAAACATTTTCATTTGAAGTGGCAAATGCCATTCCGGGCCACCATGAAATACTCTTTTCCCTTTGGCTCCCACAGATCGCAGAGGGCGACACAACATTCTGGAAGGCAGAGGTCAGAGAAACCGCCAGTGCACCATTGATAGCGATAGAAGACATTGAAGTGGTTAATGCCTGCGACAAAAACGGTCAAGGAACATTGATCCCTGATGAGGAGGCCATATTGCGAGTTGCCCTGGAAAACCAGGGACAGCTTGAAACAGCTCCCACCGAACTGTTTTTGGATATTCAGACACCGTTTGTTCAGGCAGAAGATCAGTTTGTCTTTCCCGGAACGATCCTGCCCGGTGAACGCGCATACGCAGACTTTCCGGTAAGGGTACACAGGGACACCGAACCAGGTTTGACATCATCGTACCTGTTTACCGCCCGATCGGGTCCATACACCATGGAAAAACCGTTTTCCATAAAGATTGCTCAGGATGTTGAAACCTGGAGTACAGGCGATTTTTCACGTTTTGACTGGTCTTTCGCAGGAGACAAGGATTGGATCATTGACAACACCCACTCTTATTCTGGCACTTATTCAGCTCGCAGTGGAGTCATTTCACACAATCAACAAAGCGAACTGGTTTTGGAAAGAAACGTGCTAACAAATGATTCCATCGTATTCAATGCAAAAATATCATCCGAAGAGTTCGACTTACTCGAATTCTATATTGATGAACAACGCATGGACAGGTGGTCGGGAAAAAAAGACTGGCAGCGTATCAGCTTCCCGGTTGCTGCAGGAGAGAGAACTTTTCGATGGGTATATATTAAAGACCCCTGGGTGTCACAGGGAGATGATTGCGCCTGGATCGACCACATCGAACTCCCCACACTGGCCACAACATGGGCTTTTGCGGGATTTGACCAGCATGCTGAAGACCTCGAAGCAATTCAATTGCAAGGATATGCCTCGCGTTTTAATGCCATCCAATGGACAACAAACGGCAGTGGCTATTTTCAGGATAATACAGCCATCACTACAAAGTATTTTCCACACGAAAACGATCTGGAAGATGGGTTGATTGAAATTACCTTAACGGCCATGTACAACGATAAACAAGCCAGTCACACCATGGCGGTATATTATAATGATTGCGTAGCTGTCTCTCCTTATCTTAGTGATAATGACGACATGGCTATTATCCCAAATCCAGCGAGCATACAGACATCTGTGAATTTTCATTCCTCAAGCCACAAAGACGCCATAGTGACTGTGTTTGACATTACAGGAAGAATCGTACGAACTATTAAGGGAGGGAGTATAAACGGTGTGGTCTCGTTTGAACTGGATGTACATGACCTTCAGCGGGGAATATATATAGTACACTTACAGACCTGCTCCATCAATACTTCGCGCAGATTAATAGTTCAATAGAAATCGTTCTTTTCCTGTTTTGTGCGTGTCGACGAAGTTTTTTTAACTCCCTGATTATTAAGCAACAAAAATTTTATTTGTTGAATTTTGGGTGCTGCAAGCAATCTGGGTGCTGCAAGCTATCTTAGCAGCATGTTTGTCCGTGAGAATGAAAACCGAAGTAGTTCTTTCAGTGTCCAGATCATATAAAAGACCGGCAGGCGTAACATAGTCATTAAGACCGTTGGCTGTGCCGCAACCAGACATGAAGAAGAACTTCTTTTGATGTTTACTAAAAGTGAGTATAGAGCGGATGCGTCAAATGGACAGCCTGTTTATTGATCATGACGATGCTGTGGTGGAAAACTTTTTAGACAGCATCGGCAATGACATCCTTCTATTTTGAAGGATACACAGCTGATTACAAGACCTTTACCCCCTTCCTTGAGGCCTTTCAGGATCGTTTTAACTTAAACAACAGCAACAAAATCTCTTATTAATCATCAAATAAAAAAGTGGGTGCTGCAACACACAAAACAATAGAGTGTCTCAATGCGGACATCAGGAGCACACAGCGACCAGCTGTTCCGTTGTTAATATCCAGATAATAACCATCTGCTTTCTTTATAAATACCCCCTGATATTAAAAAAGCGGCCTCCTTGGCAGAGGCCGCTTTTTTAATAAGTGGCTGAACTCTAAAACACAGCACGTTTAGTAGATTAGCAGCTTTTCTGTTTTTGACATAGTAATGTTCTCCAATTGTATAAGATACACTCCCGGATCTACGTCCTTTAAATTGATTAATTTACTGTTCCAGCCTGCAGAAGGCATGACTGTCAAATATTTGATCATTTTTCCTGATAGATCCAGCAACCGGACATATGTTGGGGTATTGCCTGCACTGTAAAATGCTACACGTACTGATGCAGAAGCAGGATTCGGGTATACACTAATTGCGCTTTCCCGGAAAAGAACTTCGTCGGTATTTACCTGTTCTCCAAAAGAAATCAGCATAGTATGGGATGCCTCTTCCCCTTCGTAAAAAGCAGTCAGGGTCATTTCTATTTGATTTCCATGCAGATCCTCCTCATCAGGAATATATGCCGCTTCCAGACTGAAGGGATCCTCCAATACACCACTACCCGTTGATGACCATTCCGTGTAATCATACTGACTGGCAAACCCATGCAGGCCGACATGATCCCATTCATCATATATTTTGTCAAACCCGGCAAAAGCCCATGTTTTTGCCGGAGACGGCAATTCAATGTGGTCGATCCAGGCACAGTCCTGTCCCCCGGAAAAAACGGGATCTTTCCAATATATCCATCTCAGAAGTTGTTGTCCGGGAGCCACTTCAAACGTGACCCTCTCCCATTCTTTCTCTCCTGACCACCGTCCTTTGCGTTTGTCGTTAATGTAAAAGTCCAGATAGTCATTGCTTTCTGAAGACACTTTCCTGTAAAACGAAACAGAATCTTTTTGTAAAACATCTATTGAGATATAGAATTCGCTAAATCCGTTATGGGTAATTTGACCGCTGCGAGCTGAAAATTGCCCGTTGATTGATTCGTTTGCATCAATTTCCCATGGTGCATCTCCTGAAAAAGACCAGTCATATCGGGAAAAGTCCTCCGAATGCCAACTTTCAAGCATCCCGATAACTGTTTGATAGGATCGTTGTATCTCATATGGTCCTGATTGTGCAGTTACGTCAAACAGTATGGGCGCGCCTGGCATTACATCGCTGTGTACTTTTACAGGAAACTCTGCAAATACATGTTGGTTTTGTGCCAGGGGGGATATCTGCATTTCTGTTGTACATGATTTTATAAAAGGGTGACGGGGAATAACGTGGACAGTGATCTGCTCGCTCGGTTTCTGACCGATATTTTCGATTCTGATGCGGGCTGTTGCTTGTTCTCCCGGATCGAGCCATCCGTTGTGGTTGCCTGTGTGGCTGTCATCAAATGAAAGGGTAGACAGGATAAGGTTTGGTGCATGGACTTGTTCCGGGAATACATATTCATAAAGTGGCGCTGATTCATTATGCGCCTGGGGAATCCAAAGGGAAAAATATATCGTTTGGCCACCGGGAGCAGCTTTATCCACATCAAAAGAGAACGCCTGCTCCAAATATAGCGTTTCCCCCGGAGAAACTGTTCCAAGATCTACTACACTATCGAGAAGTGTTACATATTCTGAGTTGATTCTCAATACGGCATGTGCTTGCTCAAATGCTACGTCAGTAGGGTTTTTAAGCGACAGTTGCAGGTGAATATTTTCGCCCGGATTAATGTTCCCATCTCCATTCCCGCCAACGGAGTCGTCAATGCCATGTGACAAATAGACCATTCCCCGGTAAGCTGTTTCTGTAAATGCAGCCATTGCATCCACCCTTCCGCTTCCAAATACGTTATCTTTGGTCTCGGAAAGGGGGAAGGAAGTTTCTTCAATTATTCTGCTTATGCTTTCAGGTGAAAGCATGGGATTTTTGGAAAGCATCAGGGCAATGGTACCTGCTGCTGCAGGCGCAGAGAACGAGGTACCATTAATACGGAAATATTCTCCGAAGTCCGTATCATATCCGCATGGTAAAGGCACCAGATTGCCCGGGGCAACGATATCAGGCCGTATGAGACCTATTCCCGGGTTAAACGGATAGTCGTCATAGGGTGGTTCTTTATCCCAGACAACAGGACCCCTGCTAGAGAACGGAGCAATGGAGTCCGGGGTATGTTCCTGTGCCGTAGATCCGACGGCTATTACAGCGGATGTCCCTCCTGCCAGGTTCTGATCCGGATGCAGCCAGGGAGGAGGTATACAGGCGGGTGTGATAATCTGGGATGGCGGAGCAACTGATTGTGAATCTCCATAGTTACCAGCGGAGACTGTTGCCACCAGACCGGCGTTCTTTACATTATCCATAATTGTGCGAAATGCTACACGGTCTGCATACCATTGTGGTGCCCCTACAGAAAGTGTCATTACATCCGCTCCGTGTTCAACTGCAAATTCAATAGCGGCAAAAATCGTTGATTCACTGGCCCCTGTCTTGCACATTGCTTTGAGAGCCATTATTTTTGCTGAGGGAGCTATGCCTGTTATCATTCCATTCGTGCCATTACCTGCAACCATACCAGCTACCGAAGTGCCGTGGTTTAGCAGATCATCGGGACTGTAGTCATCGTTTACAAAATCGTATCCGTGCAATGGATAGTCAGGATGTTCCCACATGTTCAGTTTCAGGTCGGGATGGTTATAGTTGACTCCTGTATCTATTACTGCTACCACAACATTTTCTCCTCTGTTGCCGCTTGCATGTTCCCATACCTGTGGAGCATTTAACAGTTCCACATGCCATGCGGTACCCTTGCTCGATATCTCAGCTTTTTTGTCTCTTTGTAGTGGCATTGGCGCACCTGGCAGGGTATGCCCTGGAATAAACAGCCGGTCTTCATCAAAATCCAGTCGCTTAATATCTGACCGCTCCATTAATGCATGGATCACCTGGGGAGTAGCCTTACAATGCACCATGTTCAGGATCCAAAACGGCTTAATCCCAGAAACCTTGCTGGTTTTTTCCATTGTTTTGAGAAACATAAGCAGATCGTTCTGATGGCTTCGATTAAACGACTGCAGCTCAGAAATAACAAAATCCCGTCTCCTTTCCTTGTCTGCCAATAAGACTGCTTTTTGGCTCAGTTTTGTTGGATCGTACTGTTGCGTCAGCCTGATGTTGATCGGTATAACATCATCATCTGATGCAGCAGACAATATTTTTTTTAGGTCGTTCGTGACGACAGGATGCGACGAGACACTGCCGGCTATGGCTGTGAGCAGACTAACGAAAAGTCCGCAGAGAATGATGAATTTGTTCAATTTTCTTAACATTTTGGCAAGTATTTGTTGTATAAAAAATGCATGATTATACCATGCGGGAATGTAGTTTTGATTCCCATCCAATCAAACAACAAAAATGCACAGCTTTTTAGTGACAATCAATCCGTACCAATAATGAACTTTACATGATTTTTTTATCCGTACGATTACGTAATATGGTTGTATGACGCGGGAGCACTTTCATCAAGCGAAGAGCCTAGCTCCATTTATTGCCCAGCAAATTAAAATCATTACCGGGATCAGGATAAGTGTAACACTGAGGTTTCTTATGGGGATGCACCAGCAGTTAAGGAGGATTGAGTATTATAAGCCTCTTTTTATTAAAGATCTGATAATTAAACCCCACAGAACTGATTGTCCAAAATTATGAATCCGCACATGTATATGAAGTGACAAAGATGCTAATGGAGTATTTTTGAAGCGTGTCAATTCAATAATTTAATTAGTTAATAGTTTATTACAATGAGAGAAAAGATATTACCATCGCTTCTATGTTTTTTGTTCTGCCTTCCTTCAATTGCGTTTAGTCTCCTGGAGGCCGATCCTGAGGTTATTGATGACAGAAGCAGCTTTAACCCCGGATTACACCACGGCGATACAGGAGAACCTCTAAAAAAGCATTTTGAAAGTGGGCATTTTACCATTTTCCAGGATCACGGAGATGTAATAAAAGAGGAAACCGGGTTAGATCAACAGTTTGAAACAAAAACCATCCCTGGCTTTTCAGGCCGTGAGCAGTCCCGCAAATACCCCCACCCTGATTATGATTGGAAAAACCCGCTTTTGCATAATCTTTTTATCGCAGATATCATATATAAGAACAATAGTGAAGTTTTTGCCGTAGGTGCAATGGGTTTGCTTATGTATTCGGATGACGGAGGTTTGACCTGGGAGTTTATTGATTCTCCTTTTGATAAAAACATACGGGCCGTAGATTTAAATAATAATTATTTGATAGTTGTTTGCAATGAGGGTATAATTGGCCTTTCTGAGGACGAAGGGAAAAGTTGGACATTTCCTGACAGTGGCGTTGAAACAGATCTCCGGGATGTTTTTCTTGGGGAAAATGGGAACATGTACATTGCTGGGAACTCAAAAACGTTTCTGCATTCAGAGGATCATGGCCAAACCTGGGAGGAGATAGAAATACCCGATGAAGCCATTTATAACCCCCATGATCGGTTAAACTGGAATTATCAAAGTATTTGGGTAGAAGGCGAAACGATTATGCTCGGAACCGGCTTACCAGGGATCCCCATACAAATCGTACGGTCAACAAACCATGGCGAGGATTGGAAGTCAGTTCTTCCCGAAGGAGTGAATCAGCCTGCTGCAAACCTTGGTGCCTATTTATCTGACTTTGCTTTTGCTGACGATGGCCTTACTGGTTATGCCAGTTATTGGATGCTGGGGGCTAATGGAGTGGCAAAAACCACCGATGGGGGTGCGACATGGGAGCGCCTTTATAATATGGATAACTTTACCCCCTACCCTAACCCGGATATTGAATATGTTTCAAATACGATATATTTTCGTAGATCAGTTGCTACCTCCGATGATGGAGAAATTATTATTTCTGGTGGTGGCCTTGGTCAAGTCTTTGCTTCTACCGACGGAGGGGAAACCTGGGATGAGATATTTGGAGGTCCGCATTATGGGGACCGGGACTTATCTGGAGTAACGTTTGAAGGAGCAGCAATTTCGCCCAATAATTCTTCCTGGATTACTTCAGGAAGTAGAGGCTTGGTAGTTGGATCCTCAGACTTCGAGATTGCTACTGCCGGCATTTATAATGGAGAAGAAAAGCCAAGGAGTTTTCAAAACATAGATTTTCTGGATCAAGACAGGGGAATAGCCGTTGGCACACAAGAAGTGTATAAGTATTCCGGCACCAGCGGCGCCTTTTATGTCTTTTACGATGGATTGTATTTTACCACCGAAGATGGCGGCGACACCTGGCAGGAAACAGATGGCCCGGGGAAAGAAAACCATGAATGGTTCGATGT
>SL_8KL_010_SEDDRAFT_10002042_pt1 | contig 17391 bp, 16 predicted proteins | sample SodLakKL_010_SED_4_FD_11160 | JGI IMG/M metagenome (IMG submission 11160)
TATTACAGACCAAAAAATTATAAGTAGTTAATTTCCTATCTCCTAAATAATTGAGGAATCTGAATGGATAAAAAAATCCATAAGAAGATAGATAAGAATGATGAATCTTTAACCATTGATGATATCCAAAAGATGATCAAAAAGATTCAGGAGGATAATCCAGATCGAGAAGTGTTTTTTGATGGTGATGAGTACGCCATTTGTAGTAGGAAAAAGGAAGGGTAATCTTTGATTTTAATAAAATTAGGTGGAAGTGTTTTAACCAATAAAGAGAAATCCTACTCGTTTAGGACTCGGACAGCTAAGAGACTTCTTAAAGAAATCAAAGAAAGTACAATTGAAAAATATATTATCATCCACGGTGGAGGAAGTTTCGGTCATCCAGGGGCTAAAAAATATGAATTGAATGACAAAGATTCAGAACCAACGGGAGAGGGCCTATCTAAAGTCCAATTGGATATGAGAAGGATGAACAATCACTTTTTAGAACTGATGCAGGAAAAAGAGATGTGGGGGGTTTCGATACCAGGAGGTTTAGTAACTTCATTTAAAGATGGAGAATTAAATAAGATCGATAAAAGTATATTTAAAAAGTATCTCTCTTTAGATGTAACACCTGTAGGTTTCGGAGATGTCACTCTCGATATAGAAAAGGGAATTACTATATGTTCTGGAGATGACATAGTGTTAGGTCTGTCTTCCCTCGCTGATAAAGCAGTTTTTGTGAGCGATGTAGATGGTATCTATAAACAAGGTGAAGTTGTTAAAATATTCAAAAGAGGCATGTACCCTCTCGAAGAAGATGATTTTCCGTCGAAAAAAAACGCAGTTGATGTTACAGGCGGGATGAATAGGAAAGTCGAAAAGATGTTGAGGATTTCGAAAGACTGTGAAACTCACGTAGTGAACGGCGAAGAAAGCGGAAGACTCCGAAAAGTATTGGATGGAGAAGAAGTTATCTCTACTGAGGTGACAACATGATCGAATCCAGGAAGGAAGACCACGTAAAAATTTGTTTAGATAAAGATGTTGATTCAAGAAAGAATTATTGGGATGATATAGAATTTTATCATCACTCCGCTCCAGAAATAGATTTTGATGACATAGATCTTGGTGTGGATTTTCTAGATAAGAGTTTAGATGCCCCGATAATGATTGCGGGGATGACAGGAGGGTATGAAGGAGCGCAGAATTTTAATGAAAAATTAGCTGCTACTGCGGAAAAAATGAGGGTCGGTTTTGGTGTCGGTAGCCAAAGAGCGGCTCTAGAAAATGAAGAGCTTAGAGAGAGCTACGAAACTGTCTCTCGATATTCCCTGCCGCTCGTCATGGGCAACATAGGTGCGCCCCAACTCATAAGACAACAAGGGTCAGACCCTATAAGCTCAGCGGAAGCAAAAGAATTGTTGGATATGATAGACGGAGATTATCTTGCCGTACATTTTAACTATCTTCAAGAGGCTGTACAACCAGAAGGCGATCTGAAAGCGAAGGGAGTGATTAAGTCACTAAAAAGACTCTCTTCAAAAGTGCCGACTGTAGCTAAAGAAACTGGAGCTGGAGTATCGACTCAAATGGCGTTAACCTTTCAGAACGCTGGGGTAAAAGCGATTGACGTCGGTGGAAAAGGGGGCACGTCCTTTTCTGCTGTTGAACATTACAGAAGTCGTGAAAAGAAGATGGAAAAAATTTCAAAGAATCTCTGGGATTGGGGCATACCAACACCGGTTTCTATTGTTGAGTGTCGTGGATCGGTATCTTTGCCATTAGTAGCTACTGGAGGCATAAGGAACGGTATACAGATAGCTAAAGCCCTAGCCCTCGGAGCTGATATCGTAGGAATGGCTGGTGGTGTTCTAAGAGCAATAGCTGATGATGAAAGAACGGTTGAGGAGTATCTGGAAAGAGTGATTACAGAACTAAAAACGGTGATGTTTTTATTGGGCTGCGAAGAGATCGATGAGCTTCTCAATGTTAAAAAAATTTATACAGGCGATCTGAAAGATTGGATAAGTTGAATAGATTAGGGGTGATGTATCATGAGATTAATTGAAGAGATGGATGATAGAAAGGAAATCATTGAGCAGAGGATGGAGGAAATATTCGTAAAAAAGAACGAACATCCGCTTTGGGAGTATATGGCTTATTACCCTGAATTGGGTGGGAAAAAATTGAGACCTTTTTTGACTATGGTCTCTACTGGATGTTTTGGTGTCTCCGAAAATAAAGCTATTCCTTATGGAGTTGCATTGGAACTCGTACATAATTTTACTCTTGTTCATGATGATATAATGGATCAAGACGAAATGCGGAGAGGCAGAGCGACTTTACATCGGAAGATAGGTGATCCAAAAGCGATAAATGCGGGAGATGGCCTTTTCGCTCTTTCATTTAATATATTATCTCAAACTGAAGTTGAAGGGGAAAAGGTTAGAACTTTACTCGAGGAACTATCCTCCTCTATTTTAAAGATCGCAGAGGGCCAGGAGGAAGACTTACGATTTGAGAACACATTTGAGATAGAGGAAGAGGATTTTATACGGATGATTGAGAAGAAGACCGCCTATCTTTTTAGAGCCGCGACGAGAGGAGGTGCTATAATAGCTGACCGCGGGAATAAAGACATCGAAAAGATGGGGGAATACGCTAGGAAGATGGGAATCGCATTCCAGATACAAGATGATTATCTAGATCTAGTTGGGGACCAAAAGAAGATTGGTAAAGATGTAGGTAGTGACATAAAAGAAGGAAAAAGAACTTTGATGGTTATAAAAGCATTGTCCGAAACTACCGAAACAAATAAGGACAGATTGATAGAGATACTTGAAGGGGAAGATAATACCCGGGAGGAGATCAAAGAGGCTATGGATATCATGAAGGATACAGGTGCCGTAGAATATTCTAAAAACCTAGCGAAGAGCTATGCAGAAGAAGCCAAATCTGAATTAGATATAATTCCGGACCCTGAATACAGGAATATTCTTGAGGAGGTTGTAGATTTCGTCATCTCCCGTGAAAAATAGTGAAGAGGGACTGTCAATCTCTAATTTTCTTCGTTCTCTTCATTTTTCTTTCTTTTGAATTCACTTTTTTCTATCTCCTCTAAAAGTTCTTTTAGAACGCCCTGGGTTTCTTGCAGATCTTCGAAATCACCTCTTTCCCTTATCTCTTCTGCCTTCTTTTCTAGTTTCACTTCCCTATTTTCTAATTCGTTTTCCCTTTCTTTTAACTCATTTTCCCACTCCTGGAGAGAATCTTCCCTTTCTTCTAATTCATCTTCTAAAGATTGTAGTTCAGTTTCTTTTTCATCTAAATCTTCTTTTCTACTTTCCAATTCATTTTCTAGTTCGTTCAATTCTCCCTCTTTTTCTTGGAGTTGATTTTCTTTCTCGCTGAGTTCATCTTCTAGAGATTCTAATTCGTTTTCTTTTTCATCTAGGTTCTTCTTTTTCTCTTCGATATCGCTTTCCACTTCTTTCAATTCAGTTTCTTTTTCTTGTATTTGTTTCTCTTTGTCGTCCAACTGGTTTTCAAGTGAATCAAGCTCACTCTTCTTATCATCTACATCACTATCCAGTTCTTCCAGTCGCTCTTCTTTGTTCCCTAAATCATCTTTCAAAGAATCGAGTTCGTTTTCTTTTTCTTCCAACTCTTCTTTTCTATTTTCAAGCTCTTCTTCGATTTCATTCACTTTAGACTCTTTTTCTTTTATTTGATCTTCTTTTTCGTTCAGTTCGTCTTCTAGAGTTTGTAATTCAGTTTTCTTTTCATCAAAGTCCTCTACCTTACTTTCAATTTCGCTTTCCAATTCTTCTAGTCGTTCTTCCTTCTCGCCGAGTTTGTCTTCTAAGGATTGTAATTCGACTTCCTTCTCATCTAGACTCTCTTTCCTGCTATCGACATCGCTCTGTAATTGGTCCAATTTTTCCTCTTTTTCTTTTATCTTTTCTTCTTTATCACTAAATTCGTCTTTCAAAGATTGTAATTCAGTTTCCTTTTCATCTATGTCACTCTTTTTGTCCTCTATTTCACTCTCAACTTCTTTTAGTCTTTCTTCTTTATCACTTAGTTCGTCTTCTAGCGATTGCAGCTCATCTTCCTTTTCATCTAGACTTTCTTTTTTATTTCCGATTTCTTCCTTTAATTCCTTCAGTTCAGACTCTTTTTTCTCGATTTGTTCTTCTTTGTCACTTAGTTCGTCTTTTAAAGATTGTAATTTTTCTTCTTTCTCATCTAGAGTTTCCTTTCTATCTTCTATGTCGCTCTCAACTTCTGTTAGCTCTTCCTCCTTTTCGCTCAGTTCCTTTTCGAGTGATTGGAGATCATCTTCTTTTTCAGCTAGAGTCTTCTTTTTATCTTTTATTTCATCTTCGAGATCCACTAGTTCCCTCTCTTTTCCTTCTAATTGTTCCTTTCGTTCCTCTAGTTCAGTTTCTTTTTCCTGTAGTTGTTCTTCCTTTTCGTTTAGCTCGTCTTCTAGAGATTGTAGATCAGATTCTTTCTCATCTAGACTCTCTTTTCTAGTTTCGATTTCCTCTTCTAGCTCAGTCAGTTCAGTTTCTTTTTCCTGTAGTTGTTCATCCTTCTCGTTTAGCTCGTCTTCTAGAGATTGTAGATCAGATTCTTTCTCATCTAAACTCTCTTTTTTAGTTTCGATTTCGTCTTCTAGTTCAGTCAGTTCAAACTCTTTTTCTTTGAGTTGTTCCTCTTTATCACTGAGTTCTCCTTTTAAAGATTTCAGCTCATCTTCCTTTTCATCTAGACTTTCCTCTTTATCTTCGATTTCTTCTTTCAATTCAGTCAGTTCAGACTCTTTTTCTTGTAATTTTTCTTCTTTCCCGCTGAGTTCATCTTCAAGGGATTCTAGTTCAGATTCTTTCTCATCCAAATTCTCTTTTCTAGTTTCGATATCGTTCTCTAGTTCATTCAATTCGCTTTCTTTTTCCTCTATTTGTGATCTTCTTTCATCCAGTTCATTTTCGAGGTCTATCAATCCTTTTTCTTTTTCTATAAGATCGGTTTCTAGATCATCTATTTCTTGTTTTCTGCTTTCTAGTTTATCCTCGATTTCGTTCAATTCGCTTTCCCTCTTTTCTATCTCTTCTTTTGTCTTTGCTAATTCATTTTCTTTACTATCTATTCTCTCTTTCTTCTCTTTCAATCTGTCATCTTTCTGTTCTAACTCATTTTCCCAACCCTCGTATTTGATCTCCCTCATGTCAAGATTGTTCTCTCGCTCCTGCAATCTGTTTTCCCAATCTTCAAAATTTTCCTTTTTATTCGTAAGTTCATCTTCCCTCTCTTCTAGTTCGTTCTCTAAATTCGATAGCTGGTTATCTCGATCAGTTAAAACATCCTGATATGAGTCAAGATTGTTTTCTCTCTCATTTAGACGTTCTTCCAAATCAGTAAGAGTATCTTCCCACCTCTCGATTTTATCTTCGACTTCTTTAATGCCCTTCTCTTTCTCTTCCAATTTTTCTTCTTTTTCGGATAGATGTTTTTCTTGATTTTCAAGTCTTACTTCTTTATCGCTGAGTTCATTATCTTTTTCTTCTAGTTCTCCTTCCCATTCTTTCAATTCTGTATGTTGATTATCAAGGTGCTTTTCATTTTCTTCGATCGACTGATTCCATCTTTCTAAATGTTCTTCTCGTTCTTGGATCTTATTTTCTAGTTCTTCTAGTACTTCTTCCCTCTCATCTAATTTTTCCTCTATTGAACCTAGATGCTTTTCTCTTTTTTCGACCTTTTCTTCTCTATCTGTTACCTCATTTTCTCTTTCATCGAGTTTTTCCTTTTCCTCTTCTACTTTTTCCTCTCTACTAGCTAGTTCTTCTTCACGTTCTTCTATCTCTGAATACCTATCATCTAGACCCTGCTCAATGCTTTCTAATTCTTCATACCAAGAGTCTAATTTATTTTCTCTCAACTCGATAACATCTTCTACTTCTTGGATCTTCTCTAGTCTTTCTTCTAAAAGGTCTTCATATTCGATCAACTTTTCCTCCCAAACATTGAGATCTTTTTTTGTCTCGATCAATGTTTCTTCTCTTTCATCTAGCTTTTCTGATTTCTCACTAAGATTTTCCTCTCTATTATTCAGATCTGTTTCCCATCCCTCAAGTTTTGTTTCCTGTATATCCATATTATGCTTTATCCTTGAAACTTCTTTTTCTTTGTTTTTGAGTTCATCTTCCCAGTACTCTAATTCTTCTTTCGTCTCTTCAATAGCTTCTTCTCTTCTCTCTAGATCCTTTTCCATACTCTCAAGCTTTTCTCTCTCAACTTCCAACTCATCGGCATATTCGTCGAGTTCCTTTTTTCTCCCCTCGATTTCCTCCTCTTTTTGATCGAGGTCCTCAGCCTTTTCAATTAATTCTTCATCTCTTTTGGAAAGACCTTCATCCCATTCTTCCAATTCTGACTCTTTAATATCCTGTCTCTTTCTTCTTTCCTCTAATCCTTTTTCTCTTTCGTTTAGAGATTCTAAGCGCTCGTCTAATTTTTCTTCTTTACTTTCTAGTTCGCTCTCTAGTTTTTCTAATGAGCTTTTTTGGACTTCTAATTCTTTTTCTAGATCAGATAGTTCTTTTTCCCAATTCTTGAGATCGTCTTTCGTTTCAATTATTTCTGATTCTCTATCTTCCAGTTTTTCTTTTTCTTCCTCGATATCGTCCTTTGTTTCCTGGAGCTGCTCTTCCCATCCTTCCAATTTTGTTTCCTGGATATCCAATTTTCTTTCTTTCGTTTCTAAATCATCTTCCCATTTTTCCAATTTTTCTTCTTTCTCTTTTACCTTCTGATTTTTTTCACGATATCCCTTTTCTTTTTCTTCCAAATCTTGGATTTTTTCTTCAACTTTTTCTTTCTCCCTTTCTAGTTCCTCCTCAATATCTTCTATTTCAGATTCTCTTTGGTCCGATCTTCTTCGTTTTTCCTGCAGGGCTTCTTGTTCAGACTCGATCTCCTTTCTCATCTCTTTGAGACTCTTTCTTTCTTTTTCTTTTTCAGCCAATCCGGATTTCAATTTTTTTTCTTGTTTACCTATACTTTTTTTGATATGTTCTAAGTTTTCTTCCCTTTGTTTTGCCTCTCTTTCACGTTCTTTTATCTCTTGTTCTCTTTGTGCTATCTCGTCTTTTTTCCTCTCTAATAAATTTCTTTCTTTTTCAATTTCTTCTCTTTTTTTCCCTATATTCTTAGAGCGCTTTTTTTCAAGCTTTTTTTCTCGCTCTTCAAGCTCTTTCTCTTTTTTCAACAGTTTTCTCAATAAATCATTTATTTCTTCTTTCTTTTTTTCTCCCTCCGCTGAGTTCTGGATATTGATTTTAAACTCCCTGATAAGCTCTTCGAGAGATCCTTCTTCTGGAAGTTCGGATTTGGATTCGTAATTGGAACTCTCTTCCTTCTGTTTATACTCATCCTCGGTAGTAGAACTCAATTCTAAAATTAAATCGATGTCTACTTTCTCAGTGATTTTACAATCTTCGAACTTGGAAATGATCTGATCGATATAGAAATTTGAGGTGGAATGAGAATAGGAATAAAGTTCTAAAACGTTGTCCTCGTTTGAAGAGATATTAGCTATTTCATTTAAGGCTTCTCTCCCTTTCAATATCTTGCTAGTTTTTTCCAACTCAGCCGATACTGGGCTGGCATCTTTAAAAATGATCTTACCTTCAAATTGAGACCCCTCTTCTTCGTGAATGAGTTTAAGGTATCCATGGAGATTCTTTTTTTTAACCTCCTCTATTACCTTTTTTATGGGATCTTCGCCCCCTAAAGAGGTAAATATCCTTTTACCGGCCGGTATTTCCATTATCCCAATTCCTCCTGTTTCTCGAGATATCTGTATTTAATATGAATAGACTAAATCATATAGAAGTTTCGGTTAATTTCCAGATGGACAAGTATTTAGAAGAAACATTTACCATTCTGAGGTGTCCAATAATTTTTTAGCTTTATATAAGGCAATAGTTGTATGGGGATGCGTGATCTCATTTTTTCTTAACATCTCATATACTTCATTAATCGAAATCCTTATGACCTCAATATCTTCACCCTGGTCGTGATCTGGTTCTCCACCCTCTTCAGCTTTTCCCAAAAAAAGATACGCCTTTTGATCGTTTAGACTCGCGATAGGATGATATTCACATAATTTTTCGCAACTCTTGAGAACATATCCAGTTTCTTCTTTCAGTTCTCTTCTAGCGGCTTCCTTGGACGTTTCTCCTTCGTCTATAAAGCCTGCTGGAAGTTCGATGACTTTTTCATCGATCGGATACCTATAGTTTTTGATCAGAATCATCTCTTCACCGTTATGAGGCAAAACACCTGCAAAATCGGGCAAGTCCAGCATTGTGTAGGTTTTTTCAGTTCCATCTTGTAGAACTACATCGTCTTCTTTGAGGGTGAAAAGAGTCGATTCAGCTATTTTCCGAGATTCCTTTTTTTCCCATCGCGACATAGTAAAGGTAAAAGAGTAAGACATATTTTTTAATTATCCAAAGAATAGAGCTTCGAAGAGAAAGATAGATCCGAGGCCTATAAACAACAAACCCGCGATCAAATCTAATTTTTTGTTTTCTAAAAAACATCCGAGTTTAGATCCAAGGATAACACTTATCCCTATGACTGCCGCCATCCCAATAAGAGCCCCCGTTAGAACCGATAAAGGCAAAGCGTATCGAGCCGTCAACGCTATCACCGCCAACTGGGTTTTGTCCCCCAATTCGGCAAATATAGAAAATAAAAAAGAACTCCAAATGACTCTGTCGTTCTTTTTTTCGATGTCTCTATCCATATTGTTTTCGTAAAATATAGTGTAGATGCCAAACGATATGAATATCATGGAAGCGAGCAACTTGACATAGAGGATCGGGATCAATTGAAAAAGAATAGTACCGAATGCCACAGCCAATGTCGTGATGATTACGATGCCTGCAAAGATCCCTGCGAAGACCGCCTTATTATCGTATCTGGAGGCGAGGGATATGGTCATCAATTGGCTTTTATCGCCAAACTCTGCTATGAATACTGTCGAGAACGTTATCCCTATAACGAACAACCATAACATCAAAATGTCTTTTCAATGAGGATATAAATATGTTTTGTTTAAGATTTTCTTTTTTTTATCTATAATTTAGGGCAACAAAGAGAAGTAGCAACAACCTTTCTCCAAATTTAACCCGTTTCACATATCTAATTTTTTTCTGCACGATCGATCTCATTATGGACCAAAGTGATCGAGTGAGAGGAAAAGTAGTTCCTAGGTCCTAAGGAAATCTTCTTTGCCTCTAATTTTTCACATTTTTTAACGATGTTTTCAGGAAGACCGATATTATCACCTAATATGAAATTTGAATCATCCTGAATTTTAACCTCTCTAATATCTCTACCTTCCTTTTGAAGTAAATAAAGTCTGTCTTTGTTTATCTTTTCTAATACTCCTTCAAAATCTAATTTTGAGATATAAATTCCGTCATGAGTTTCCATCCAAGAATCGTCTGCTAGATCATTATACTTCAAACTTTTTTTCAACCAAGTAGCGACATTTCTCTCGTCGGGAGATACTTTTTTTAATTTTGCTCCATCGAAACGGAGACTCAAAGGAGGATCGGGTGGTCCATTCAAACAAATATTTATTCTAGTATCCTTTCTCATCTCGTTTGAGAGCCAAAGCGCGGAAATTATGCTTCTACAGATCAGATCCATCCTACCTCCACTACCAGGAAGGTCTTTAATGTTAAAGTCAGAAGAAGTAACTCCTTTCCTAGAATACAACAAGAACTCTTTCATATTCAAAATAAATCAATATCAAGCTTTAAATCTTTTCTACACTCATATTGATTAGCCTTGACTTAAAGACGGATTAGATTTATATCTTATGAGTATGTAAACGATTCAGGTTCAAAATATGAAGATAACGCCCTTAGTTATCCATCCTCATCATATCGATTTCTTTGAAAACCTATATAAAGAACTTAAGAAAGAGGGGCATAATATTTTGTTATTGGTGAGAGGTGACTATATGAATAGAAAATATCTAGAAGGATCAGATATAAAGCATAGTTTTTTCGGGTCTAACCTGGACAGTTATCTTCCTCAATTTGTCTGTAAGTATCGAAACCAGTTTTCTCTAGTGAGAAAGCTGGTTACATTCAGACCCGATCTTGTTTTTTCCGTCAATAGCATTCCCTTCTCACCTTTTAACTCTATATTTAACATATACTCAGTGACTTTTTTGGATAGAAAACTACCAAAAAAAGAGGAGAATAGTATATTCAATTACGCTGACAAGATCGTTACGCCCGATTGCTATCATTTTGATGTGCCCTCTGGTAAGCAGTTGTCTTACCCTAGTTATCCTTCATTCGCCTACCTTCATCCTAAAAGATTTGAAGCCGATTCTACTGTCTTAGATTCACTTGGTGTTAAATCGAAAGATTACGTGTTCGTCAGCTTTGCGAGGAGGTCTTGGGAAGGTTTCACTGAGGATGATTTACTTTCACGGAGAGAGAAGATAGATATTGTTAGGGATCTGTCTGAACATCGTAGAGTTATAGTTGATGAGAGAGGTTCTGTTCCTGAGCCTTTAGCTGAGTATGTTCCTTCTAGGCCGCTGAAGAGATTCAATCATCTTTTAGCAAACGCAGAATTAGTCGTAGGGGATGATCCGATAATATGCAGTGAGGCCGGTGTTCTTGGAATACCTTGGATATTTATATCTAAGTCCTCGACACCGACTTTGGAAGAGCAGGAAATACAATATGAGATTGGAAGTCAGGTTGAAAGTGTAGAGAAAGCTGATGAACTCGCCGAGATGATCTTAACTGGCGAGGTCGAGCCTGATTTTGCCGGAGCACGTAGGGATATCTTAAATGACAAAATTGATCTAACTTCGTGGATGGTTAAATTTGTGGAAATTTATGATAGAATCAGAGAATGAAACTATTTATTTAGTAAAGTCGAAGAGGTTAGATTGATGAATAGATGGTTCGAAGACGAATCCTTCTGGGAAAAGTTTAAGGATGTACTCTTTTCCGAAGACAGGATGAAGAAAACCAAGTATCAGGTTGACCGATTCATAGAACTCTTAGAGCTTGAGAAAGGAGATAAAATCTTAGACCAATGTTGTGGGATTGGAAGGCATTCTATTGAACTTGCTAAAAGAGGTTACGATGTAACGGCGATAGATCTAACTGAGGCTTATCTAGAAGAGGCTAGAGAAAAGAGTGGTAAAGAGGGGTTGGAGATCGAATTCATTAAGGCCGATATGCGAGATTTCCAAAGAAAAGAAGCCTATGATGCGGTTATCAATTTTTTCACATCTTTTGGATACTCAAGATATGAAGACGAGAACAAAGAGGTTCTTAAGAACACTTATAGATCCTTGAAATCTGGAGGGAAATTTTTATTGGATGTGATGGGGAAAGAAGTATTGGACAAAATATACACTGATACTGACAGATGGAGGATGGATGACGGCTACTTTTTAGAAAATAGAAAGATTAGGGAAGATCTAGATATGCTAGAGTCAGAATGGAAATTGATCAAGGATGATGGCCAAGTTCACCAACATAAATTCATGTATAAGTTATTTACAAAAGAAGAACTCGAAAAAATGTTGAGAGATGTGGGGTTTAAACGGATCAAGATTTACGGTGATCTAGAAGGAACGAGTTATAATGAAAGTGCGAGCAGATTGATAGCTATCGCTGAAAAAAAGGAAAATTGAGTTCCTAGGGACAAATATTATATCCCTTATGTTTAGTTGAGCATTTTGAATGGAAGACCCTCACGGAAGAGAAATAACGAATCTTCGAGTTTCGCTCACTCAAGAATGTAATTTAGACTGTTTTTACTGCCATAATGAAGGTGAAGATGAAAGCAAAAAAGATACAAGTTTGGATTTCGAAGAGATAAAGCGGTTGATAAAAACAGCCTCGGAACTTGACATGAAGAAAGTGAAATACTCTGGAGGAGAACCTCTAGTTCATCCGGAGATCGATAAAATCGTTTCCTATTCCGCGGAACTAATGGAAGACGTATCTTTGACTACGAACGGGGTCCTCCTTTATGAAAAAGCTGAGGGATTAAAAGCAGCTGGCTTAGACAGAGTAAACGTGAGTCTAGATGTTATAGACACAAAAACTTATGAGGAAATCACCAGCGATGACTGTGTTGATAAGGTGAAAAAGGGCATAAAAAAGGCTAACCAGGTCGGACTTTATCCTGTCAAGATAAACATGCTTTTGATGAAAGGATTAAACGAGGAATCTGTAGAGGAGATGATAGAGTTTGCGAGCAAAACTGGGTCGATCCTCCAAGTGATAGAGATGACTAGCAGTAGGGAAGGCATCTCCGATGACATATATCAGCGTCATCATCTTTCTTTGGAAGAATTGGCCTCAGACCTCGAAAAGAGAGCTGTGAGAACAAAAACTAGACGTCTGCATGCGAGGAAGAAGTATTTTTTAAAAGATCCTGAAGTTGAAGTAGAACTGGTGAGGACGATGCATAACTCTACGTTCTGTCAAAACTGTACCCGGTTAAGGGTAACCTCGAAAGCGGAATTGAAACCCTGTCTTTTGAGGACCGATAATCATGTTTCCGTTAGGGAAATATTGGAAAACGGAGAAAACGTAAAAGATAAGTTTATTGAGGCTATAAAGAGGAGAGAACCTTATTGGTGTGAGTGAAATGGATGAAAAAAAGGCAATAGTAACGGAAGAAGATTTCGGACTTGATGAATTGAAGGATCGAGTATGCACCCGGGAAGACGGTGCCGTTGTAGTTTTCAATGGAGTGGTGAGATCAAAAAATAACGGGAAAAAAGTCGAGAAATTGGACTTACAGAGATATGAGGGTATGACTGAAAGCGAACTTGAAAAGGTAAAAGAAGAAGCTATAAACAACTTTGAGATCACAGATCTAGTATTGGTTCACAGGTACGGAGAACTCGATGTGGGAGAAAATATAGTAGGAATAGTAGCTAGCGCTCCACATAGGGAGGAGGCGTTCGAAGCGTGCAAATACTCTATAGATAGAATAAAAGAAAAGGTTCCTCTTTGGAAAAGAGAGACCACAAAGAGTGGTGAATCTCAGTGGTTGGATAGAAAAAGAGGTGAAATGCGTGGGGATGATTGACATAAGTGCGAAGAAAAAAGTTCCTAGACTAGCAAGAGCTAGAGGACAAATTGAACTGACTGCTGAGAGTATGAAAGCGATCCGAGAAGAGAAAGTTAAAAAAGGAGATGTTTTCCAAGCTGCGGAGATATCTGCGATTCAGGCAGTTAAAAAAACTCCTGAATCTATTCCGCATTGTCATCCGATTCCTATTGAAGGTATAGAGGTTTCATTTGAAAAATATGAAAACTTTATCGAGGTGGAATGTGAAGTCAAGGCTGTCTATAAAACCGGTGTAGAGATGGAGGCTCTTTCCGGTGTTAACGCTGCCTTGTTGACTATTTGGGACATGGTCAAGTATCTCGAAAAAGATAAAGAGGGACAGTATCCTGAAACAAAGATAAAAAATTTGTCAGTTTTGCAAAAAAAGAAGGGAGATAAAGATGGGCCATAAAGAGCATAAGAATAAGGCCCCCGATCACGTAAGATGTGGGGTCATAACTGTAAGTGATACGCGGGATGTGGATAGTGATGAGTCTGGGAAAAAGATACGCGAGATGTTGATGGAAGAGAAACATGAGATTGTTGGATACGAGATCGTTAAAGATGATCCCAGGGGGATAAAGAAAGTGATCGAATCCATCGATGCCGAGGTTTATATACTGAATGGAGGAACTGGGATCAGCGATAGGGACGTTACTTCCGACGTTATCAAAGAGATTATAGATAAGGAGCTTCCTGGATTTGGAGAAGCTTTCAGGAGGCTTAGCTTTCAAGAAATAGGTTCTGCTTCTATCTTAAGTAGGGCATTAGCAGGGATCTCCGATGGAGAGATATATTTCGTTTTACCCGGTTCGACATCTGGGGTCATTCTTGCTATGAAGGAATTGATCTTACCTGAAATCGGACACATGGTTTATGAGGTGAACAAGTGACGGATAAACAGCGTCCTTTCGGTGAATTGATACCTTACGATGAAGCTTTGTCAACTCTTTTGAAAGAAGTAGAACCGATAGATAGAACAGAGAATGTCCCTCTAGATGATGCCTTTGAGAGAGTTTTAGCAAGTGATGTCGAAAGCGACATGTTCGTTCCTCCCTTCGATAGAGCGGCTATGGATGGTTTTGCTGTGATAGCCGAAGATACGTTTGAAGCGGGAAAGTTCGATCCTATTGAATTGAAAATTATAGGAAAACTTCATGCGGGAGATTCACCCGAAAAAGAAATTAGAAAAGGAGAATGTATACAGATAGCTACTGGTGCTCCAATGCCAGAAGGTGCGGATGCAGTCGTCAAAGTGGAGGTGACCGAGAAAGAGAACGATTTAGTGAATGTATATCAGCCTGTACACCCCGGGGAGAACGTTTCACCAAAGGGTGAAGATATTGAAAGAGGCGAAAAAGTACTTAAAAAAGATCACTTTCTCACTTCAGCGAGGCTCGGTGCTCTAGCAGCCATGGGAAAAGAGAAAGTAGAAGTCTATGAAAGGCCGAGGATTGGGATCATCCCTACCGGAGACGAGGTCGTTCCGGTGGGAGGTGAATTAAGACCTGGTCAGATATACGACGTTAATTCCCACACCCTTACTAGCGTAGTAAATAAAAACGGTGGTCTTCCGTTTAGTGGTGAAGTTGTCCACGATTCTATCGAGGGTTTAAAAGAGGGGATTGAAAAGGAAATAAAGGAAAGGGATATGGTCCTTTTCTCTGGAGGAAGTTCCGTCGGGGATAAAGACGTTCTTATCGATGCTATAGATTCGATTGGAGAGGTCATATTTCACGGAGTAAAACTCAAACCCGGAAAGCCAACCTTGTTCGGAAAAGTTAAAGAGACTCCCGTTATTGGTATGCCTGGATATCCCACTTCGTGTTTAAATACGGCTCAACAGCTGATAAAACCCGCATTGAGGAAACTATCAAGACTGCCTGAAGCACCGGAACGACGAACTAAAGCGTTTCTCCAAAAAAGAATTACATCTTCACTAGGGAGACAGCAGTATATGACTGTAAAACTCGAAAATGAGAAAGCCTATCCCGTTTACAAGCAATCTGGGGCTATCACCAGTATGGCCCAGGCGGACGGCTACTTCGAAATACCGGAAAACAGGGAACTGGTTGAAAAAGGAGAAAAGATATCTGTTATTTTGTTCTAAGTTTTGCTTCAATCTACGATCTTTACCTTTTCACCTGTATTTACGTCGTTTATGACCTGTTTTGCCACCCTTGTTCCTTTCCTTATCTTTATAGATCCGTCCTGTCCAACTGTGACTGTTGAGAGATATTCATTTCCCGAGAATAGGTCGACGGTTTTTCCGATTCTCTCCCTCCCAGCTTCGATGATGACTTTTTCTTCCCCGATGATTACATCGACACTTTCTCCACCTGTTTTGTCCTCTACCACTTTTTTCCGATCTACTCTATCTTTCAAAGGTTGTACATCTATCTTCAAATTCAAATGGTTTTCTATTCTTGCAATATTTTTTCCGTTCTTACCTAAGAGCCGTGGTATCTCACTATCAGGAACATAAACAGTTACTCTATCTGACCCCGATACTTCGACTTCTGTTCTTCCATTGACATATCTGTTTATCTCTTTTTTGATTTCTTTTTCGGCTATATCATGCACTGGTTTACTTTTTCCCTTTCCTTCTACTGGCATAACGACTACCTGTTCTCCATATGAGTAGACTTCGTACTCAGTAGCTCCTGATTCGAAATCTCTGACTTCTATAACCGGTCTAGCTAAGTCCTCTTCGACCATCCCTTCGGGAACTTTTACCGTATACGTTACATCGTAAACTTTTCTGATCTCGGCCTCTTCAACAAAGACTATCGTGTCAACGACCTGGGGGACCATACCTAATTCAATTCGACCTATCAATCTCTGTAAGGCATCTATAGCGCGATTAGCGTGAGTGACGCCTATCATACCAACTCCTGCGAGTCTCATATCCGCAAAAACCTTGAAGTGAGGAGTCTTTCGGACTTCGTCATAGATAGTATAATCTGGTCTTACGAGGAGCAGGATATCAGCGGTATTTTCCATCTTACCTTCCAATCCGCTGTACTGTGTTATTTCATCCCCTACTTGAAGGTCTCTAGGATCTTCCATAGTCTTAACAGTAAATTCCTTATCGTTCAAGTATTCAGCGATAGCCTGGGCTAAAGTACTCTTTCCGGCTCCAGGAGCTCCAGCTAGTAGAACTCCTCTTTGCTTTTCGGATAATCTGTTCTTCAACTCTTCTGACATCCTGTAATCTTCAAGTGAAACTTTTGCTACTGGTCTAACGGCCGTTATCTCAAAACCGTCAGAAAATGGAGGTCGAGAGATTACGATCCGAATGTCTTCAAGTTGAACAACAGTAGCTCCTCCTTTGTCTACTTCGATGAATCCTTCGGACGATCTTTTAGCGTTTTCTATGATGTTATGGGCTAACTCACGAAGATTCTTTTCAGTCAAAACTTCTTTTCCGATTACTTCGGTTCTGATGTCCCCAGGTACACCTCTTTTTGCCTTTGGTTTGATCCCCTTTCTCAGATGGACCGACATCACATCCTCGTCGAAAAACTCTAGGATCTTGTTTTTGTACTCTTCCTCTTTTATTTCTGGTTCTAAATATTCTACTTTCAACCCTTTAGCTCTGCCGATTTCAGCCTGGACAATATCGCTTGTCAACAGGATCGCGTTTTCATCCCTTGCAACAGAACGGATGATTGAATCGATCTCGCCGCTAGAGGCCAGCTTTTGGTCTTCTAATTTTGGTCTTTTTCCCTTGAAAAGTAGATTTATTTCTCCCTCATCATCAAATCTTTTTAATTCTTGGATCTCCTCTAAGCCGCTCATACCCGTCTCTTGCCCTTTATTAGCCTGAGATTCAAGTTCGAATATCACTGCTTCAGGTATGATTATATCTGCGTTTTTGTATTCGCCATCTTCTAATTTACTCGTGATCCGTCCGTCGATGACGACGCTAGTATCGGGAATGATTTTCATACACATCGTTCATTGTACCTATCATTAAATACTTTTGCTCCTGCCCCTAAACGATCGTTATTTTGAAATTTAGTAAAAATTACTTTACCTTATCTTCTTTATTCTTCGCTAAAAACCGTCAGACGATATTGCTATTCAAAGTCAAAAACACCTTATTTTCACCCGTTTTATCCTGGATATTAGCGAAATATATTTATATTAATAGTCTATTAAGGGTCTGGGAGAAGGGTATGACGCTCTCCCTAAAAAGGAGGTAAAATAAATGAG
>SL_8KL_010_SEDDRAFT_10002043_pt1 | contig 17390 bp, 17 predicted proteins | sample SodLakKL_010_SED_4_FD_11160 | JGI IMG/M metagenome (IMG submission 11160)
GTAATATTCTTCATAGCAATCTATTATACCTTCCTGTAATTCATAGGGACTCATATTTTTGGGATAAAAAACGGTGTGAAGATTGTCATAAAGATTCCAATTGTTTGTAAAGATCCTGTCTTGTTCAGATAATTGTTTTCTTAATTCTGTTCCAGGGTATGGGGTAAGTGGAAAAAAGGCAGGAAATTCGATCTCAGTCTCCTTGCAGAAATCTATAGTATCCTCAAAAACATCCTTATCATCGTGATCAGATCCGAATACAAAAGATCCTTCTATTTTGATACCGTGGTCTCTTATAGTCTCTATATATTCTTTCATCTCTTTAATGGAATATTTTTTCCCTGGAGAGTAAGAGTTCTGTACTTTTTTGTTTATCGATTCTAAGCCGATAGTGAAATTGAAATCAGAGGCTTTAGAACAGAGTTTCAAAAACTCTTCGTCTTGAGCCACGTCAAGACTAACACTTATCCAAGTCCTTTTAGGAGAGATTTCGTGTTCTATCATCGATTTTATTAAATTTCTTGCTCTTTCCCTATCAGCACGAAAGTTCGGTTCGTCAAAGCAAAGAGTTTTTGGAGTCTCGATCTTCTTTAAATGATATATTACTTTTTCGTTAGAAACTGTTCTAATGTTGGTCCCGAACATCTTGGTCAAAGAGCAGAACTTACATCTGTAAGGACATCCTCTCGAGGCACTGATTGAGACTCTATCTGGTTTTCCAATCATTCCTTCGATCAATCCATAGTCGGGTAAAGGAATGGTATCGAGGTCCATCACAGGTTCACCTTCGATCAGGTCTTTCTCGTATTTCCCCTCTAAAATATCCAAGATTACCTTATCGCCCTCTCCCTTTACCACTTTATCGCAGTGTTTCAAACTTTCCTTCGGTCGGAAAGAAGGATGAAGACCGCCCATGACCACCGTAGTATCTTTTTCCCTGAAACGATCCGCGATCTCGTATCCTCTTTTAGCGGTAGCACTCATACAACTTAAAAGTAGAAAGTCGGGATCTAAATCTTCATAATCCGGTTTGTTTATCAGTTCATCATAAAATCGAACATCGTAGTCTTCTTTATCAATTATAGTGGCTAAAGTGAGGAGTCCAGTCAGAGGTGTTTTTATTGGATTTATATCCGCTCCCCCTTTCGCTTTTGTCCTGGGAGCTATCAACACCACTTCTTCGTGGAACATAAGTATAAAATCATGTAACACCGTTATAAATGTTAGTGGTAATCGACTCCTTAAATTTAAATAAAAATAATTTAATGAAAAATGCTAGACCTCTGCTATTAATTTTACACGTACGGATCTACCTTCTGAGCGTATTGCTTAAGTTTAGCGGTATGTCTTTTCTCATCTTGTATAAGTTCGGAAAGGGTTTCAAAGAATTCATCAGAATCTACTCCTTCCCATACCTCTTCGATGAATTCCTCTGAGGTCTTTGAATGTATCTTTTGGTAAAGATCTAGAGCCAGTTTATCGTTTTTATATACCTCGTACAAGATTTCTACGTCTTGAGTCTGTTTTTTGAACTCTACATTATCCCGGGCGCGGGTATTTTGTTTGATGGTCTCCAGATCTAATCCCTCAAGCTTCGAGATCAGGCTTTTTAGCTCCCTTTTGTGTCCTTCAGAATCATGAGATAACTCAAAAAGGAGATCTTTGTATTTGTCATCTACTGAGGCATAAGCTTCCCACTGCGTTACCTCTTCAAATTCAGACTCTATCCAATAAGCTCTAGCTAACAAAGATTCTAGTTCATCTATATCTTCGATGATTATATCTTTTGAAGCGGACATGTTTTAATTGTAGTTTTGTTCAGATATTTATAAATGAGGGCGTTATCATCTAGTCTCTCTATTTTAGTGTTCGTTTGAAGCGGTAAATGTTTTAAAGGCACTCTTTATGAGCTTAACACCATTTAACATGTCCGAGAAGTACAAAATAAAAGACATCTATTACGGCTGGTTCATCGTTTTGGCGACTTTCATAGCTCTACTGGTTCTGAGCATAAGGAATTACAGTTTTGGAGTTTTCATAGACCCTTTAACCGAAGATTTCGGTTGGAAAAGAGCTCCACTGACTCTTGTCTTCTCTATATCCCTTATAGTTTCATCTTTATTCGGCATCGTCTCCGGAAGGTTGAGTGATAAATACGGGGTGAGAAAACTGATGGGTATTGGAACGATTCTCTTATCTGCGGGATTCCTGTTGAGTAGTCAGATACAACATATAAATCATCTATACTTTAGTTTCTTTCTGATCGGTATCGGAGGCAGCGCGATTTATATTCCCGCCACAACTACGGTAACGAGATGGTTCGATGAAAAGAGAGGTCTAGCTATAGGAATATCTGTAGCGGCGATCGCCATTGGAATGGCCGGTTTTCCTCCTCTGCTGGAAAGATCGATATACGCTTTTGGCTGGAGATCAACGTTTATTTTCATCGGTATTTTAATCTTAACGGCTCTCTCATTTTCCACTGCTTTGATGAAACGGTCTCCATCTAGTGGTGAAAAAGATGTGAGAAGTGATGAAAAGAGTTATACCTTGAAAGAAGCTTTGAAAACTCATTATTTCTGGATCATATATTTCATGTTCCTGATGGCCCAATTTTCTGCATTGACGATTACCGTCCATATAGTCCCTTACTCAACTGATATAGGCCTCCCCAGTTTTTACGCAGCCGCGACATTGACCGCTGTCGGTCTAGCTAACATATTAGGTAGAGTTCTCGGAGGTTGGACTTCTGATAAATTGGGTGTTATCAAAGGCGTTTCGATATTCTTTGTCTTCCAATCGATAGCGATATTTACTCTTCCTCTGTTCAGCGGCTTGTTAGCCATCTATTCTGTCGCGGTCTTATTCGGACTTTCATACGGTGGATGGGTGATGATTTACCCCGTGATCACGAGCCGTCTATTCGGAACTAAACATTCCGGCGCTATTTTAGGAGCTTTAGGTACCGTCGCGGGTATCGGTGGGGCGGTAGGTCCATACGTAGCTGGATTTATCTATGATGTTACGGGATTATATGATCTAGCCTTTCTGATAAGTGGATTTCTGATGCTGGCAGCTTTCGGCCTTTCTCTGCTGTTCATCTGGACTTATGATGAATAGAAAATATGGGTAGAAAGGATTTTTTGCTGAAAGTATGATACACTTACCTAATTTCCGCCTTCTTCCATCTTCCTCTCAGCGTAGCGGTTCGCGGCTTCTAGAGGAGTGATATCATTCTTTCTAGCTTCTTCGAACATCTGATATAGTCTTTCTTCGATGGCTTCCGCGTCCTCTTTTGCATCTTCTAAAGTGTTTCCTTCCATTTCGTTATAAACTGCTAGAAGACCACCTGCATTTATCACGTAATCTGGAGCATATAGTATCCCAGCTTCTTTCAGAGCTTCTACATGCCTTTCTTCCTCAAGTTGATTGTTCGCAGCTCCAGCGACTATATCACACTTTAATTCCTCCATAGTTTCGTCGTTAATGATACCGCCTAACGCGCAAGGAGCGAATACATCACACTCTTCACTATAGACATCTTCAGGATCTACAGGTTCCAAACCTTTCTTTTCCATCTTTTTTACCGAGTCTTCATCGATATCGGTACCTTTAACGTGAGCTCCATCTTCTAAAAGATACTCTGTTAGATAACTACCGACTTTACCCAACCCCTGAACTAAAATCGTAGTATCTTCAAGATCTTCAGGGTCATAGTCTTCGTGTTCTTTGAGGGCCGCTTTAATCCCGTGATAAACTCCTTTGGCTGTTATAGGAGAAGGATCTCCTAGACCTGCCTCAAGGCCTACTACATGGTCGGTCTGTTCAGCTACTATCGCCATGTCATCAGTAACGGTGTTTACATCTTCTGCAGTGATATACTTCCCATTTAACGCGTCAACAGCCTTACCGTATTCTTCAAACCATTCTTCAGTCTTCTTTTCTGGGTCTGCCATTATGACAGCTTTACCCCCACCTAAAGGAAGATCAGCCGCTGTCGCTTTGTAAGCCATGCCTTTGGAAAGGCGCTTAACGTCTTCAAGGGCTTCGTCTTCAATATCATAATCCCATAGTCTCGTTCCTCCCAACGCAGGCCCCAAAGACGTATCATATATCGCTATTATCGCTATGGGTTCTTCCTCTCCCGATGTTTCTAGTTTAGCTTTATACACGCCTTCATATCCTTCCACGTCTAATTCTTCTAGCTTCATGAGCTCATCTCCTCGGTTAGGGCCATTCTACCCGAATATTTATGCTTTTGGCCAGTAGTTCAGTCTTGGCTGAGAAACAAAATAACTCGGTTCAAGTTCAATCGGAAATAGATAGAGATTTTACACATCGTAGAAACTTGTGGAAAAACTTTATTCTTTGATCGTTCATATTAGATCAAAATGGATATTAAGATCGAACTTGAAACTGACAAAGAGAAGTACAAAGTAGGAGAGAAGATCGAAGCGACCTTGAGTTTGGTTAACAAAGAAGATGTAAAGGAGGAAATATTTTTCAACAACGGCCAAAGGTATGATTTCATTCTCAAGAAAGGAACTGAGGAGGTCTGGCGATGGTCGAAAGGTAAGATGTTCATAATGGCTACTGGAACAGTTAATTTAGCTCCCGGAGAAGAACGGTCTTATTCAGATAAGTTGGAACTAGAAGAACAAGATCCTGGAGAGTATGAACTGATCGGGATCATCACAGGAGAACCAGAATTTAGAGACTCTTGTTCTATAACGATCCTTGATAGATGATTTACTCGATCTTACCCACCGGCGCCAAGTATATGGTGAACTCGTCTTCTCCGTCCACTTCAAGCAGAGAATCCATCCTATCCTGATCGTAGGCAGCTATGGCACAAGTTCCGCTATCTATAGCTTCACACGCCAGGTATAAATTCTGGCAGACATGACCCGCATCTATGGCGATTACTTTGTAGGATGCTTCTCCATAGCGCCATTCCATCCTGTAAGGGATAGTTGTCCAGATGAAAGTCGCGGCGCAGTTACCTACGAACGATTGGCCTCTCGCCGCTCGTGTCACTTTTTTTTCCATCTCCTCATATTTTGTAACTTTCACTAATTTATGCTCTAGAGGAAGATACCTGTAGATAGCTTCGTTTAATTCGTTCACGTTGAAGGCAGCTATGTAAGTCTCAAAAGCATGACGACACCCCGCCGAAGGTACCACCCTATAGGAGTGTCCAGAATCCAATTTTTCTCGGATCCCTTGTGTAGACCAAAGCAGAAAAGACAGTTCCTCCAATTTTAGAGGTTTGTTTGTGAAAGAGCGTCTCGATTTTCTGTTAGAAATAGTTTCAACGAGACCGGTATTGAAGGCTAGTTTTTCTGGCTCGGGCAGATCTATCAGTTCCGCATCTTCCGGTACCGGCTTCTGTACCGGCGGCATCGGAACTCCTTTTTTCTGGTCGGTCTGAGAAAAATCTACTTTTTCTCGTATGTGGTCTTTTAGAAATTCTCGATCCATGTTTGAATAATTTGGAACAGGAGTAAAAAAGTTTGCGTATTGATGGGGAGAAAAAAAGAGTTCAGACTAGATGTTCACCGTTATCCATGACTTTATTCCCGTCCACTTCGAAGGATGGATCCAACATAACCAAGTCCCAATGGAGCGAAGAATCATTCTCTCCGCCGAACATCTTGTTTTCTCCTAAGGCGATATGGATACTCCCCATTATCTTCTCGTCTGTTATCGTATATCCAATGGCTTGATGAACTTCTGGATTGATACCGATACCAAATTCACCGATGTTCTTTTTATCTCCCTGAGCGTTCTCTATCACTTCATGGAACAACTCTTCGTTCTTTTCCGCTGTCGCTTCCACCAACTTTCCGTCTTCGAAGGTAGCTTCGATACCTCTGATCTCGTTGCCGCGGTAGAAGGCTACGTCGAAGTATGCTTTTCCGTTAGCGGAATCTTCGATTGGAGCACAGAATACCTCACCGCACGGTAGGTTGTTTCCAACGAAGCCTTCCTCTATGTCTTTCTCGGAAATTATCCCGTCATCGACTATTATTTTCCTATCTCCTATAGAGAATTTAAGATCGGTCCCTTTTTCAGAAGTGATATGCACCTTCTCTCCCTCATCCAGTTGCTCGGCTATCTTCTGACCCTTTTCCATCAGACCTTCATAGTCCACGTCCATAGCCTTCCAGAACATATCCCAAAATTCCTCAAAATCGATTCCGTACATCTCGGCCTTCTCTTCTGTGGGGTAGCCCATCCCGGTCCATCTGATCTTTTCTTCGGTGATCTTATCCTGTAGGGGCTTTCTTGCTTTTCTTTGAGCTCCGATCTTTTCTTCCGGTAATTGCTGTAAAATCCTTGGGTCCTTCTGAAAATCCAGGCCTATCCTTCCATCTACGTCATCCAACCATCTTAGCATATGCTCGGGGGTTTTTTCTAATATTTCTTTATCTACTTCCTCGGTCATCTTTTTTTGAAGTCTTTCTGTACTAGTTCTTATCACGGGAAATGCACCGTTCTTTTTTATATTTACCGCGATATTTTCCACCAATTCGAAGTTGTGTGTGCCGCCGCCGATCATTATAACTTCGTCCTCTTCCACCCTCATGCACTTGTTGACTATTTTATCTGCTATCTCTTCTAGGTCTACTTCTATCATCTTATCGATTCGAAAATATCTCTTAAAGATAAAAGATTTTGGTGTACTTTCTATTTGTTTAGATATAGCTCTTTGAATATAAAGGAATGTTTTAGAGAGCGGATATCGGTGAAGAATCTTGCTTTAGAGAATATCTAGGTGATAGCAGAACGTGAGCGTTTTGAATGAGTTCAGATCTCACTTCTATCCATTTCACCCCATTTACTTTCTTTACGGAGGAATTGGATCGTTCCTTTAACTCTCCATACAGTGTGAAGTTGTCGATAGCCAAAGTTTTCCAATACAGCTAACAATAAAAGCTTCAACCTGTCTATAGGATCCTCATATCTTTTCAACGTGAGTTCAGCTAGAAATAAGGATGAAAGTGATATCAGAACACCGAAAATAACAGCTACGGTTAAGAATAAAAGAAAATAAGGTAGACTGAAGACCCCCAATAAGAAGAAGATTATGAACATGATATAACCGGTCATTTCGATTATAGGTCCAAACATTTCGAAAAATAGGAAAAAAGGCAGGGCATAAACGCCTAATTTTCCATATTTAGGGTTAAATATCATCTCTTTATTGTACGTCAAGGTTTCGATAAGTCCTCGCTGCCATCGAGATCTCTGTCCGGACAATGTTTTTCTCTTTTCAGGGACCTGTGTCCAGCAAACTGGATCTGGTAAAAAGGAGATATCATACTCCTCTTTCTTTTCTTTCATCTTTTTGTGCAGACGAACAACTGCGTCGATATCTTCTCCCACAGTGGTAGTTCTATATCCACCAATCTCCATTAAGGCTTTCCTTTCAAAAAGACCAAAGGCTCCAGAAATTATAGGAAGAGAGTTTATCCTGCTCCATCCACTCCTCCCAAAAAGAAACGCTCTTATATATTCCATGACCTGCATCGCTGGTAGGAATTTTTTTGGCAGCTTTGCCTTCGTCACCTCCGAAGAGATAACTTGACAATTATTCAAAACTCTTACAATCCCTCCCAGAGCTACTACCCTAGAGTCAGTTCTCATGTATTTCCTCACCAACTTCTGAAGAGCGTCTTTCTCGACCAAAGTATCGGCATCGATAGCCAAAACAAGCTCGGTTCTAGCGTAACTTAGGCCGGCGTTCAAGGCATCAGCCTTACCTCCGTTTTCTTTATCTATAACGGTCAATCTTTTTTCTTCTATGGAATTATATATGGCTCTAAGCGGGACGGTATCTATCTTTTCATCTATCTCTCTGGTAATTTCAATCAATTTGAAATTTCTTTTCAACTCTTCCAAAGTATTGTCAGATGATCCATCGTTGACAACCAGCACCTCGACTCTAGGATAATCAAGATCTAAAAGAGATTTCACGCTTTCAGATATGATTTTCTCCTCGTTATATGCAGGAACGATTATAGTTATACCGGGAACCAATTTGCAGCCTTCCCTATCACAGATATCGAAGTCGGGTTTTCTACTGTGGAATAAGACTTCATCAATACCTAGGAATAACAGTATCAAATAGCCTGAATTTATCATCACGAAGTATATAAGTACAAATAAACTGTAAAACGCGATAAATGTCCATAGTATTTCAGACATTGTCAAAATTAACCCCTCCTGAAAATGATTTGAGTAAAGCCTCTTTTGTGATCCCTGGGTATTCGTCTCTAAAATCTTCGATCTTCTCTCTCCCTTTTTTACCTAGATTTGAGAGAGCTAGAAATGCGTTCAATCGAACTTTAGCGTTTTCATCATTTGCTAGTTCATGGAGAATAGAGATTATATCTTCCGCTGTTTCTTTAGAAGAAATTTTTTTAAGTTCCTCTAAAGAGTCTACATACGATATCTTTCCTAAAGCTATAGCTATTTCTTTTCGAACTCTAGGACTATCATCTTTTTTCATCTCTTTTAAGATATTAATTCCATGAATGGATTTTATCCTCCCGATAGACCTTACAACTTCACACCTGATATCTTCTGGTTCATCCTTAAATTTTTTTAGTATATCGATAGAATCTTTTTCACCTTCTCTTCCCAGCAAGATCACACCTGTCTTTTTCATTCTGCGGTCATCGGACCGAATCAACTGCTCTAAACCTCCGAGAGGTATCTCAGCGGCCATCAACTTCACATTGAGATAATAATCCACATGAGTGCTATAGAAAGCAAATATGTCTTCTAGTTTCTTTTTTAAAATAGGATGACGATGAATAGTCAATAAGTCTAGTGCCGCCAGTCTTACCTCGTTGTTTTGAGATAAAAGCTGATATACAATATAACGATCGTTGGTTAAAATCTTCAAGTGCTTCCATACAGCAAAAGTTTGCGCTTTCTTATACCACTTTTTACTCTTTAATCTATCAACATCTTCAATAACATATCCACATTCTATATAAATATCCTTCAACAAGTCCTTACTAAACTTATCTTTCCTCGCCAGTTCTATCAAGTAATCTCTGAAATATTCATTTTTATGACCCAGTTTTTTGATGAGGTGTCTTTTTTCTATCTTCCCATCTTCATAATCTTTCAAAAGGTTTTCCCAATAAGGTCTTCTTTTTTCGATCCAGTTCCTTTCTTTTATATTTTTATATATTAAGAGGATATAGGCAATCGAGATAATAAAAAGCAAGATACCTAAAAGAATCATAAAGTAATAAACAAAGTCAAAAACCCAGTCTCCTAATAAGTTGTAGATCATTATTTCCTACCTGATAATTCTTTTTGCAGCATACTACGATGTTCATTTTCGATATAGGCTAGATAAGATAAAAGATTTGAAACCTTGTATTCATCGACCCGTTCTGCTATAGTTCGATAAAGTTCAGAGGAATCTTTTTCTTTCTCGATGGCTGTTTTTAAAAGTTCGTTCACGGTATAGTCTTCAGACTTTCTTTCTATATTGTTCGAAAGGTCATCTCCTATATCCATATTGAAGTTTTCTATATCTTTATCAGGAAAGAAATCATTGAAGATAGACCTAATCTTACTCTCATGAGACTTCTCCTCTTCAATCAAAAGATCTACAAGAGATTCAAGAGATTTTTTGCTACTTTTTTCATTGATTTTTTCATACAGTTTTTGTGCCTTGATCTCTTGGGCTACAGCAAAAGATAGTATCTCCTCTAATCTTAATTCGGATGTATCTTTTTTTAGAAGTTCTTTCTTGATTTTCATTATCGTATTACCTCCCGATGGGGCAAGTCTGTCATTGTACGTAGATTTTGATATAAAGATTTAGGGGAAAGAAGCCTGGAAGCTCTTGATCTTAGCTAGAGGTAGTTCAAGATTCGTATTCGTTGACTAGAACTGTAAGATTTTCAGCCAGTTGTGACAGACGCTGGGCAGAGCTTGAAAGTTCTTGGACAGAGGCGCTTTGTTCCTCGGCAGAAGCAGCTACAGACTCAGCTTCCCTTGAATTTTCGTCGGCGATCTCTGTGACAGCTCTGACCTTCGATGCTGATTCTTGGAGTTGGTCTGCGGTTTCGTTCACTGTCCGGGATATGGTTTGTATCGATTGTGATACGGAATCAGTAGCTTCTCTTATCTGTTCGAGGGCATCCAAGTTTTCTCCAGTGATCTCATCTACGTTCTTTGCCTTTTCACTCACATCTTGGACTTGTTCGACTACGCTTGTAGCGTTTTGCTGTGTCTTTTCTATTATCTCTTTGATGTTGGTTGTTTCTTTTTGTGTTTGTTCCGCCAGTTCTCTTACTGAATCCGCTACAACAGCAAAACCTTCACCGTGTTTTCCCGCTCTTGCGGCTTCTATCGAGGCGTTGAGCGCGAGTAAATTAGTCTGGTCAGCTATATCAGAGATTGTCTCTACAACTTCTCCTATCTGATCTGATTGTTCGTCAAGTTTAGTAGCTTGTTCAGCCGTTTTGTCAAGGATCTCTTTCAACTCGGTGACCTCTTCTGATGCTTTTTCAGCGTGTTTCTGTCCTTCGTCGGTCTGTGCGGCAACTTCTTCAGCTGATGCGGCTATGTCTTCTACCGATGCTGAAGTTTCTTCCATACCTGCCGCGCTGTCCTCTATACTCTCGGATAGTTCTTCGGCCATCTTTGATTGTTCCGAGGTGCCTTCTGAGATGCTCTGCACGGACTCAGACACGTTCTCGGACGTAGACGTAAGCTCTTCGGACGAAGCCGCCATAGTCTCGGAGGCATCTTTCAGTTCATCTATAACTTTTTGAAGTTCCCTTATGTTTTCCCTCGTGTTTTGAATGCTCTGATTCACTGATTTTCCTATGATCAGATATTCACCTTTGAGATCTGTGATGTCTATTTCATCATTCAGGTTCCCTTCAGCAAGAGACTCCATCACATCTTTGATCTGGCTCATAGAGTTGTTGATCGCGTTTAGTGTTTGGTTGACGTATTCACCCATCTCTTTGTAGTCCCCGGAGAGTTCATCGGCATTGATTTTGGTATCGAACCGTCCTTCTGCCAGTCGATTCATCACTTGGTTGATTTGCTCTATTGAATTTTTCACTCTTATGATGCTTTTATTGATGTTCTTCGCCATTTCTTTGTACTCGCCGCTCATCTCAGATTCGTCTATTTTTTTTGTCAGATCTCCCTCTGATAGGGAATTCATAGTTTGCTTGATCTTTTCTATCGAGTTTTTGATCTCATCTATGCTGTCGTTGACAGAAATACCCATCTCTTTGTAATCGCCATCAAGTTCGCTGATATTGATTTTCGTGTTAAGATCACCTTTCTTGATCGCGTCCATCGCTGAACTTATGCTGTTGAGCGAGGTTTCCATATTTTCGATACTACTGTTCACAGATCGACCCATTTCTTTATACTCGCCTTCAAGAGATTCTGTATCCATGCGTGAATTCAGTCTTCCCTGTTCAAGCTCCTTCATTACACTCTTCATCTCTTTGAGAGAGTTTTCAACTTCATCTATACTTTTGTTGATGGTTTTTGCCATTGTTGCGTAGTCGCCTTCAAGTTCTTCTGTTGGGACTCTTGCGTTCGTGTTACCTTTTGAGAGAGAATGCAACGTTTCTTGTATGTTGTTTATATTTTTTGAGAAGTCGGACTTCATTTTTCTGAAAGCGGTCACAAGATCCCCCACCTCATCATTTGTTTCCTTAACAGTGATTTTTTCTTTGAAGTTACCCTCTGCTACTTTTTTTGAGTCTTCTCTTAGCTCGTTGAGTGGACCTACCAGATACTTTTTTACATAATAGGTAACAGCCATTGCGACAAATGCATTACCTGGAACCATTATAGCTAACCTTACTATTTGGCTATAATGGCCGAGAACATTACCTACATAGTAGTAGGATCCCGCGATAACAAAGATCGCAGCCACCATCTTGAATATCAGGCTTTTCCTGTATATTAGATACCAAATGGCGATAAAGACCAACATCAGGACTACAGCAGCTACGAGCGTGGGTAATTCTAATTCCATAGTACCAAAAATAAAATCTTCTTAGTCATTATTTAAAACTTTGTTTTTGGAAAACAGGAGAGGTTTCAGATGGGTGAGAAAGAAATGATTTTTAATGTATTATCTCCGCATGTTCTTCAAAGGGCATCACGGATAGGTGAGGCATCATCTCTTTAAAACCTTCCCTTATCTCTTCGATGTTATGGAACTTTTCATGGCTCTCTCTGCTTTCCCAATACGTTATCATGATATATTTCGTCGGATTGATCTCTATCTCTTCGCGTTCTCCTCGCAGCATAGATCCACCGTAAGCTACGTCGGTTGCCTTCACAACTTTTGTACCGATAAAGCCCTCCTTGTCCATGGTGAATTCACAGAGATCTTCCATCATCTCCTCCACCTTTTCTTCATGTCCAGGTTTTACAGAGAGGTAGTTCAACGCACTCACCATCGGCTTTCCGACCCACTCGTGATCATCGAACTCGTCTACAGGTAATTCCTCAACATCTACTTCTTTGTCCTCTAGAAAGTCTAAAGCCATCTCGGTTCTTTTCCTCCTAGGACCACAGTAGACCTTGATCGATTTATCCTTCAAAAAGTCAATGTAAAAGCCTAGGTCCCAAACAGGTATGTTCAACGCACCTTCGATGTGGTTCATATAGTACTCTTCTCTCGTTTTTACATCTATTATCAGATCCATATTATCAACATTTATACTATACTTTGTAGCTTATAAGTAGTTAACTATTTCCGTCTGAGATCACACCAAAACATACTCTGATCCCAACCAAATCAGAAAAATATTGAAAATTGGGATAGAAGGAGAACTCTATCCTATTATCTTATTTTTCAAGATATCAATTCCGCATCGAGTTCGATATCGATAGAAGCTAAAGCTTTAGAAACCGGACAGTTCTTTTTCGCTTCTTGTGCTATTTCTTGGAAAACATCTTCTTCTATCTCTGGTACTTTAGAACGGTTTTTCAAGTGTATGGTAGTAATCTTGAATTCCCCCTCTACTTTTTGGAGATCGACGATGGCTTCAGTTTGAACACTTTTCGGGTCATAACCCTCTTCTCCCAGAGAAGCTGCTAGCGCCATGGAGAAGCAGCCCGAATGTGCCGCAGCTATCAGTTCTTCCGGGTTCGTTCCCTTTCCTTCTTTGAATCTTGAAAGGAAGCTGTATCGACCCTCGAAGGCGCCGCTGCCGAATTTCATGTTTCCCTCTCCATCTTTCAATTCTCCCTTCCATTCAGAATTTGCTTTTCTTTTAACCATCTTTTTACCTCTATCATTTAATACGTAAGGTCGCATTTAGGTTTTGTCTATTTGATACTTTTATGTTAATGGGTTTGAAGTTTTTAATTAATTAATTTATCAAAAATAGTATAGTAGTGAATAGCCTAATCGTGATTATATACTTTTAGAAGTTAAAGATTACCTATCTATTCTATCTATCCATCAGGATTCAACTCGATCCTCTCAGAAAACCCATCGTAGGAATCATCACTGGAAAGTATAGGTTCGTCTCTTGATTTTACAAGGTGAAGTGCATCGAAAGGAGTCATGTCTTCGCTTTCAACGTAATTTGCAGCGGCGAGGATATCATCTGGTTCTCCTCTAACTTCTATCAAAGCTTCTGCATTCGTGAGAGTTTTGATTATATTTTTCTTCTCCCTATAGGCCACAAGCATCAATTCTAAGAGGGTGAAATCTGAAGTCCACAGCTCATCTTTGTGTTTTTTATAAATATCCTCCGCTTTCTCTTTTAACCAATCTTCACCCTTTATGAGAGCGAGTATAAAATCTAAATCGACATACATGTCAATTCCCAGCCTCTTCCATTCCTTCCTTCAAAGCTTTCTCTTTTAACTCTTCTACGGAGAGGTCCACATCATCCCATTCTTCTCTCAATTCTTCGAGTGGATCCTCTGCGACAGGTAAAAGAACGAGACGGTCTTTGCATTCGATCAGGCGGAAATGTTCTCCATATTTTTCTCTTAATTCCTTGGGAATATATATTCTACCGTCATGTGCCTTTATTGACATATTTTCACATTCTCTCCTAAGTTAATATAATTTTGCATTAGAAGGTCTATTTTGGTTAAAATTTGATCTTTCATACTCCTGAATAAAGGAGAAGAAGTTGATTGTGGGTAGATTACCTAACTCTCCGCAAAGAGTACTAAGATATCAATAAGAACAACCATGCTGGGATAAATGTTACTTCTTTTTCGCCATATGTTTTACTTTTCCACCTGTCCCTGCTAACTACCACGCCTCTATCGACACCATATTCATCCATAAACTCGAAGAGTCCTTTCAGATCACTTTTTCTTATATCTTCCCTGAATTTGACTTCTACAGGAGTTATTTTCTCTTGGTTCACGATGACGTCTACTTCATGACTGTCTTTCCAGTAGAAGAGCTCTTGGTTTCTTCTCAAACAATTGTAAACGGCGGTTTCTATCTTCAATCCTTCATCCACACTCTGAAGGAGCGAAAAGCCGTGATCGGAGACGTACACCTTAGGGTTTTTTCGGACTCCTTTAAATTTGCTTTTTGAATAAAGCTTAGAGCGGTCAATCAAAAAGGAGGTTTCAAGATATTCGATGTACTTCTTTATCGTCTTATATTTGGTATCTAGTGAATCGGAAAGTCTATTATAGTTCACCAGCTGACCCGATTCAGAGATGAAGTGATGGAATAGACCTTCCAACACTTCGGACCTTTTTACAGGCAGCATGTTGATTATATCTCGATAGAATGTGAGATTAACGATATCGTTCAAGTATTCCTTTTTTTCTTTTTTCTGGTATATCTCCGGAAACCCACCGTATTTCAGATAATCTTTGAACATGATCTTTATCTTTTCCGAGTTTTGAGGATATGTGATCTCGTTATTTTTCACCTGGATGAAATTTAGGTCAGGAGCTTCCACTTCTTTATATCTTAAGAACTCGTTAAAAGAAAAAGGATAGATACGATGTATCTTGATCCTTCCCACTAAACTCTCCCCAGCGCCCTTAGTGATGTTCATCGATGATGACCCGGAGATAAAGAATTTGATAGGATAGTCTCTATCGCATATAGATTTCACTTGTTCGCCCCAATCATCTATCTTTTGAACTTCATCTAGAAAAATGAAAATTTTATGTCCAAGCTCTTCCGGTACCTCTTTTAGGATGTTTTGGTAATATAATTGTATAACTTTTTTTACTATCATCTCTTCTCTCTGCATGGCATCAAAAGAAAAGTAAAAGACGTTCTCAGGAGAGGTCTTGGTGAGGATGTTATCGATGAGCTGTCTCATCATAGTGGTTTTTCCCGTCCTCCTCAAGCCTATCAATGCTGAGATAACGTCCTTTTTCAGCTCTTTTTTTAGAGTAGAAAATCGAGTTCTCTCTATAAGATCATCTTCTAATTCTATCTCCCCCGTCTTCCACCAAGGGTTTTGCCTGTTCATCTCGTCGAGTAGTTCCTCTTCCCGGTACATCGTTAAGTGTTACCCCTTAGGTGTTAAAAATAGTTTTCTATTTATTCCCCTTAGGAGGTTATTAGTTCAGGTAAATGACCTTCTTAGAAGTAAATTAGTCTTGTGTTGAGACTCCCAATATCTGTTCATATCTTGATTTATCTATTTTTCCATTAAATTATTGGATAGTGAATATCAGCGGACCAGATACTGCTAGGGGCAGATAAAAATCTAGATAGTTGTACTATTTTTTGATGTTAGCTAAAAATAGTAGGGTTAAAATTATCATTTTTTAGAGGTGGTTTGGGAAGGAGGAAAGAGATAATAGGCCGAAATTTTCTTTAGAGATTCCTACCAGACGTTTGAGGATCAGCACCCGTCTTAGAATCAGTACTGCTGAGGCCTCCTTTTCCAGGCTTGAAGATGATTAAAATAAGCAATATAACAAGAATCAGTTGGAGGCAGAATAAATCCATATTAAATTCAATCATTTCAAGATAAATGGCCGCAGAAAGTAAAACTAAAATTATGAGAGGCACCATTTTTAGGACGGTTGTAATAGTGATATCCATGACTAGATACCCTCAGTTATGTAGTTTTAATAAGAGTGCCAAACATATTAATTTTGTGTTTTGAGTATTTCAATCTGGAATCAAAGAGAATTCATCATCTAACTTAATTAGCCCTCTCAGTTCTATTTGTTAGTTGGCGTTTAGAGAAAAGCCAAGTAAATTTCACTTCGCTCATGATGATCTAACGTGCCAAAACTTTCTAACACCTACTTTTTTAACAGAATAGGATGTTATGTATTTGAACAGGTTAAGAGGTGATCTAGGAGAGGATCTGGTTTGGAGACTCAGGGGCTAAACGGATCATGGATGCGAAAGCTGGTTGCTAGTAAATGTATTTTGTGATCGGGATGAAAAGGGGTAAAGTGGAAAAGACGGATTTTGGTTTTTCGTGGTACAATCATATTGTGAAGATATCGACTCTCCATACCGTTTGGTAATTGCACGATAAACTCAATAAGGATTAAGTAAAGTATTCTATACCTGAGAAAAATGAGAGGAAAGAACAAAGTAGAGCAAACTACAATTTTAGTAACTCTCTATACTACGATTTTATTGATCGCCTATGTTCTAGTGATTTTATTGGCTGGTACTGGTGGGTTTGGGTAGGGGTAGACAGAAGATGATGCTATGAGTGAAATAAGGATGAATATATCCGAGATATAGATAAACCATATACAGAAATTGGAACGCAGAGAATAGAATTGTTGAAGCTACCACAGAAGACGAGGGGTTGGAAGATACTGTCTTTAAGTCCTAATTTTTAGGGTAGTAGTTCGGTCGTCTTTAAAATGGTTAGTTAGTGATGGAGATCATTTGTTATTGGCGATTAAATCACGTCTTTTGTAGATTTACTCATACAAATCCGATTCATAAACCAAAGTAAATTGATACTAATATTTATTTCACACAAAAAATCAGACTTAGAGAGAGACAAATATATCTTATTTTTTGGGCTATCTCGACCCCGAGATTAGATGATCCATGTCTCCTCTTTCAAATTCCGGCTCTTTATCCTCTCTATCACTCTTATCTAGAGGTTTCTTTGGCTTTTTTCCCTTTAAGACCCCTACGACGGCCACGATGATACCGATTATCGCCATATATAGCCCACAAAAAAAGTATGGAGCTCTTTCAGCATAGATAAATTCTGCAATCAAAGTCATACCAATCCCAAAAAGTATCACGGCCAGACCAACGAGGAATATGCTTCTACGCAACTGATCACCACGTGGAATTCTTTTTGAGCTCGATATACGAGATAATTAATTAATTTTGGGTGTTGATGTTAAAATGATCAAGAAACTGTTGTTTTCAGAAGAAA
>SL_8KL_010_SEDDRAFT_10002044_pt1 | contig 17389 bp, 10 predicted proteins | sample SodLakKL_010_SED_4_FD_11160 | JGI IMG/M metagenome (IMG submission 11160)
CCTGTTAAAGAATGGGCCAGAAACACCAGTAAAACAGCACCAAGCGCAATTCCCAAAGACATGAGTTTCGTTTTATTGGCCATAACATTTCTTTTTTGCTTGATAATCAGTCACTTAAAAAATTAAAAGTGATAAATTTTTAAAGGTATAAAGATATCAATATATTTTATTGCATGCAAAGCCACAGGTGTTAAAAAATCTAAAGGCCGGCAACCCGGCCTTTAACAACACGCTCAGGGGTGATTGCCCCGGCAAATCCTTACATTCGCATTCAGCCCCCGCGTTTATTCAATCCCTATTCAATCCCTGCAAAATGCTTCATAAACTGCACGCGGAGAAATGCTGCGGGGTTATTTGTCATTTTCTGGCTCATTCGGCCCTGGAAGTCAGATATTTTCGTGTAGTTGTGCTGCTCCATCCATTCCAGCATTTCGTTCCGGATCACATCCAGCTGACCCAGCCCGTTTTTGTAAAGCGTGGAACATACCTGAACAGCCCTTGCACCAACCAGCAGCTGCTTGATGACACCTTTCCCGTCGTGCACACCGGTTGACGCACAGAGATCTGTCTGAAGCTGTCCTGAAAGGATCCCGATCCAGCGCAGTGAGTGGGTGATCTCTTCTGGCTCACTGTAAAGATGGCCGGGGGTGATCTTATATGACTCTGTATCCACGTCAGGATTAAAGAAGCGGTTGAACAGTACCACGCCATTGACCCCGGTCCAGCTGAGCTTTTTCACCGTGTGGGCGAGGCCGGAAAAATAGTTGGAAACTTTCAGTGACACGGGAATGCTGACTTCTTTCCTGACATTTTCGGCAACATCCACATACAATTGTTCGTAATCACGCCCTTCTCTTTCAATGTCGGCGGGCAACACAAACACATTCAACTCCAGGGCATCAGCCCCGGCCTTTTGAATGTTTTTGGCAAAAGCGGGCCACTCCTGTGCAGTAGAGCAATTGATGCTGGCAATCACAGGAATTGAAAGCTTCTTTTTTGCCTCCTGGATCAAATTAAGGTATTCGTCCAGGGTATGTTCCCGTGCATAATTCCTGATATAATCTTCCGCTTCAGTATAACTGCTCTGGGCCTCCTCATAAGAAAAAACCTTCCGGATCTCAAATTTGATCTGTTCCTCAAACAGAGATTTAAGAACAACAGCTCCTGCGCCTTTTTCCTCCATTTGTTCAAGGTTGCCGATACTTTTTGTCAATCCTGAACTGCCGACAATCACCGGGCTTTTGAGCTGAAGGCCCATGTAAGTGGTTGATAAGTCAATCATGCGTGATATGTTTTTTGATGGATATTTGCTTTTGGTGTCGCTTATGGTAGCAAACCTACATGAATTTTATCAAATTCACAATAAAAAATTACATTTGAAAACGGTCAGATCGGGCAAACCCCGGATGTCTGATAAAGCTGTATCTTTGTCTGCTCAGCCAACTGTTATTATTCTCTGCAACCACCGATCATCACAACATGAACCTCCAGGATACAAGGCTTTATACCACCGGCCACAAGCCACCGGAAGCCCTGCAGCAATCTTTCCGGAACCTGATGGAACCCTTGCTCGTCCTTTTCAACAAGGCTGCAGGAATGGTACTCAAAAACAAACAGTTTTACATTGCCTACAGCATTCCCGGAGGGGTTTACGGCTATTTTAAAAATCACTCCGTCAGCGGCCGTGAACTGGAAGCCATTGCCGGCCGCATACGGAAAATGATCGAACAACGGCAAAGCTTCAGGCATGAGGTTCTTCCACTGGAGAAAATCCTCCGATACTTCGAAGCCAGCCAGCGGAAAGATGTCATCCACCTGATCAAATCAAAGCCATTTGAAACAGAACCCGAGGGTCTGCGACTGGCACACCTCAATGGCTTTGGAGAGCTTCTGCTCAATCACATTCAGAAAAATTACAGGCGGCTGGCGGATTTTCGGCTCATTCCGTTTCACAAAGGCTTCTTCCTGATAGCCGACCCGGTATTTTTTGACAGGGTCATGCCGCCAAAGCCTGAAACAAGCAAGTATTTTCACGGGTTTGAAGAGACGGAAGAAACGATGATGCACCTCGGGATCGGCAGTTTTGCAGAACTGAATGACATCATCCGGCAGGACAGACTTCCCGAATTCATCAAATTATCCGAGGCCTGGCAGGCACGGCGTATTTCCCGGATTGCGGAAAGCATTGTACAACACACCGGCAATCCCAGGATCATTTTCCTGGCCGGGCCCACCTCCTCAGGGAAAACCACATCGGCCAACCGCCTGGCAATCGAGCTGAAGGTCATGAAAAAAGAGGTGCTGATCCTGTCACTGGATAATTATTACCTCCCGCACAGCGTCATTCCCGACGATCCGGTTACGGGCATGAAAAATTTTGAACAGATCACGGCCCTGGACCTTGACCTGTTTCGCAAAGAAATCCGCGACCTGCTTGATGGCAGGGAAGTCCATTTATCCAGATATCATTTTGACGGCCGCGGAGCCACCCCCGAAGAAAAACCCACAAAGATCAGTCCGGACACCTATGTGATCGTAGAAGGCATACACGGCCTGAACCCGGCATTGTGGGATGAAACCCTGGATGTTCCTTCCTACCGGCTGTATGTGTCTGCCCTCAGCACCCTGAACATTCACGACCACCTTCCATTGTCCACATCCGATCACAGACTGATCCGCAGGCTTGTCCGCGATCACCTCTTTCGGGGATATGGTTTTAACGAAACCATCAGGCGGTGGCCCGACGTCATGAAAAACGAATACCACAGCATATTCCCCTTTCAGGAAAGTGCGCATGCCATTTTCAACTCTGCGCTGGTTTATGAACTGGCTGTTTTTTCCCACTATGCACCGGCCATTGCAGACCCTGAAAAGGCGGAAAATGAGCAGATCCGTGAAGAAGTAAAAAGGCTGACCAGAATTCTCTCCCTGCTCATTCCCATCAACCCGCTTGATATCCCGCCCACATCCATCCTCAGAGAATTCATCGGCGGGAGCAGTTTTCAGTACAGCTGAATCCACCCAAACACCGGACTGATGCAGGCTTTCATCACCAACATGACAACCCTCCGCGTATCCGGGGGCATTCTGTATTTAATGTTCGCCATAAACAAATGTTTAATGTATTTGTTTTTTTTATATATTGCGTGGTTTTTATCCCTGCCGGATTCAATGATCGATTCAAACTGGTGGATTACTTAAATCATTCTTAACCAAATACCATAACCAAATGATGCGTTTTTTTGCTTTAGGAGCAGCTTTCCTGCTGCTTTCTGCTTCCCTGTCGATGGCCGGAGGTTACCAGGTAAGTCTGCACGGGCAGAGACAAACAGGGATGGGCCTGATCGGGACCTCCCTACACATGGATGCCAGCACCGCCTTTTTCAACCCCGGGGGCATGGCCATGATGCCACAGCAGGTAAGCATTCTCGGGGGCGCCAGCGGAATATTTGCAAACACAGCTTTCCGGATGGAACATCCGTCCGTTTACCAGGCAAAAACTGACAATTCGCCCGGCACCCCCTTCTATTTTTATGCAGCCACCCGTCTAACCAGCAGACTGGCCGCCGGTGTGGCAGTCAACACCCCTTACGGAAACAACCTCTCCTGGGAAGAAGGCTGGGCCGGCCGCTTTTTGATACAGGACATTTCGCTCCGTGCCATCACCATCCAGCCAACGATTTCTTACCGCATCAGCAATATGGTGTCGGTTGGGGCAGGCTTCGTTTATGCACTTGGCACTGTGGATATGGTACAGGCATTGCCGGTTACCGGTCCCGGGGGCGAAGGCCGGGTCAGCATTGAAGGCAGCACCGCCAATTACGGTTTCAATGCAGGCATCCAGTTTTCCCACCCGGGCGGGCTGAAAGCCGGACTCAGCTACCGTTCACACATTGACATGGACCTGGAGGATGCAGATGCCTTATTCTCGGTACCTTCATCCCTTGCCGGGAATTTTCCGGCCGAAAACAGGGTGGCAGTCAGCCTGCCGTTGCCGGCCAACCTGGATTTCGGATTGTCGTACCAGTTCACACGCGACCTGATGGCAGGAATTTCTCTGAATTATGTCTTCTGGGATGTGTATGAGGAATTGCATTTCGATTTTGAAACCAATACGCCCGCCCTGGCAGACAGCCGCAACCCAAGAAATTACAGCAACACACTCATTGCCAGAATAGGAGGCGAGTACCGCGTAAACCAGGAGTTGCTGGTTCGGGCAGGGGCCTATTTCGATCCGAGCCCCGTCAACGAAGATTACTTTTCACCTGAAACCCCCAGCCTGGACAACCTTGCCTTTTCAGGAGGGATCACATACAGACCAACTCCGAACCTCAGCATTGATGCAAGCCTGCTATTGATTGCCGGGCTTGAGAAAGAGGCTGCTTACAGCCCTGAAAACTTTGGCGGCACATACAGTACACGGGCCGTAATACCCGGGATCGGAATCAGTTACGGATTCTGACTGCCGGCATGGCTTGGGAAAACCAGCAGGCAGGCCGCAAATATTGTCTGTCCACTCAGGTTGACCGGCACCCGGAAACGCTTAACCACCCATTTCGTCCAATCGTTCTGAAAAAAATCATCCAACTACCAACAAAATGAAGCATACAGCACGCAATTACCTGTTTTTGATCCTCCTCCCCTGGATCTTTTCTGCCTGTGAACCCGCTATTGAAAGGCCGGGACCGCATGCCGGGGAAGCTGATTTCACCACTTATGCAGCCATCGGCAATTCCCTGACAGCAGGCTTCAAAGACGGAGAACTATTCAGGAACGGTCAGGAACATTCCCTGGCCAACCTCATGGCCAATCAGCTTATGTATGCCGGCCTTACCTCTTTTTCCCAGCCCCTGATGAAAGATGAACTCGGGTTCGGAAACCGCCTGGTTCTGGCCGAAGCCGGCGGATCAGTGGTTCCTGTGCCGGCACCGGGGAACCCGGATCCTGCCAACAGTGAAAACATTTTCGACGCAGAAGGGCCTTTTCACAACCTTGGCGTTCCGGGGGCAAAGGTACAGCACCTGTTGTTTAAGGGATACGGAGCCGTGAATCCTTACTTCGGACGTTTTGCCGCCAACCCGGCCACTAGCAGTGTGGTGGCCGATGCCAGGGCGCTGCAGCCGACATTTTTCAGTTTATGGGCAGGGAACAATGACATCCTCGGATTTGCGACCAGCGGAGGCAAGGGCGATGACATCACACCGCCCGGAGAGTTTGCCACCTTTTACCAGATGCTGGTTTCCGAGCTGACAAAGGATGGGGCGAAGGGAGTGGTGGCCAACATCCCGGATATTACCAGTATTCCGTTTTTCACCACCGTTCCGTACAATGCCCTCCCACTCATGGAACAGGAAATGGTGGACCAGCTCAACAGTGCTTACCAGGAAGCACCCCACATCAGTTTTTCCCTTGGAATGAATGCCCTGGTTGCAGAAGACAACGCTCATCCGGCGGGAGTCAGACAGCTGGAAGAGGGTGAACTCGTGCTGCTGACTGCATTGGACAGGATCACACAGGAAGGCTGGGGCAGCCAGATTCCCTTGCCCGAAACACATTATCTGTCAGAAGCCCAGGTCACAGAGATCATTGAAGCTACATCAGTGTTCAACGAGGTGATCCTTCAAACAGCCAGCACCAAAGGACTTGCTCATGCAGATATGCACCACAGGCTAAATGAGGCAGGGCAGGGCATATACATAGACGGCATTGCCTTTGATGCATCTTTCGTTACAGGGGGCATCTTCTCACTGGATGGAATCCACCTCAGCAAACGGGGAAGTGCCATCGTGGCCAATGATTTTATCAGGTCAATCAACAGCCATTACGGCGCCGCCATTCCTGAACTGGCGGTTGGTCAGATTGAAGGGATACGTTTCCCCTGAGTGCGGTCAAACTGAAGGAGCCCGGTTCTGTCCCTGGTTGTTGTCAGACCGCGGGAATCCGGTTCTGTCCCTGATTGTTGTCAGACCAGGGGGATCCGGTTCTGTCCCTGAGTGCGGAGGGATCAATCTTCATGGTTCATGAATCCCTGCTTGTGCAGCACATCCAGCATCACCTTGCTGAAATGGATGTTGTCTTTTTTGGTATAGCGTTTCAGGGTGAAAATCTGGGCCAGGTTCTCCAGCTGGTTTTCCCTGATCAGATCAGCCGTCATGGGGAGATTCTCCTTTTCGCGGTAAATGCTGTCAATATCTTCCCGGCTGTAATCCTTGTATGTTTCGTGGTGAACCACTCCTTCAGCGGGCAACCGGTCTACCTGTTCCGGATCTTCGTCAGGGTATCCCACCACCAGGGTGGTAACAGGAACAACGCCTTCAGGCAGGTCAAAGAAGTCGATCAGCTTATCCGCCTGGTAAGTGGTGGTTCCCAGGTAACAGATTCCCAGCCCGTGCGCCTCGGCTGCCACTGCCACGTTCTGTGAAACAAGCAGGGCATCAATTGAGGCCGAAAAGAAAGAAAGGAAATTGTCATAACCGGGATCTGCATCCCTTTGGCGGCACCATTTGTTGAACCGGTTAAAGTCGGCACAAAATGTGAGCAAAACAGGGGCCTGTTCCACCATCTGCTGCCCGAAATGAAGCTTGCACAACTCTTTGCGCTTTTGCTCGTCTTTGGAAACAATAACACTGTAAACCTGCATGTTGCCGGTGGTGGAGGCACGAAATCCGGCTTCAAGCACCTCATTCAGCACCCTGTCGTCTATGGGATCGTTTTTATATTTCCGAATGGTCCGGTGATTCAAAAGAGTTTTAATGGTTTCCATATTGTCAGATTATTATGTTCGGCCACAAAAGTAAAAGTAATCAGGCGGTTTACAAAAAAACCTTATGTGCTTTGGGTGTTCCGGTTGAGCCGGAGGCGGAAACCCCCGGGTCGTTAACCGGGAAGCCTCATGCGCGTTTCTTTCGTTTTGAATAAAACACATCCATGGCAACAAGCATGGCCATCATCCCCCAGAAAGGGACAGAGGCCTTATCCGTATCCAGAAAATTATTCAGCAAACCGTGGGTCAGGTAAGTGATGAATCCCAGTGTCAGCCCGAGGGCTATAAGACGCATTTCCCGGTCAGGCGCTTTTTTGTAAAGCTTCACTCCGGTGGCCAGCACAGCCAGAGCCAGGGCCATAAAGGAGAGCATCCCGGGAAGGCCGCTTTCGGAAAGCGGCCCGATGTATTCACTGTGTGCATTCCCCAGGTCACCGAAATGGGTGGTAATGATGGTATAATCTTCAGAGCGCTGGAAAGGGGCATACACAAACTGGTATGTTCCGGGTCCCCACCCCAAAACCGGTCTTTCCTGGTACATACGCCAGGCAGATCTCCAGCGATTGATCCGCTCAAGGTTGGATGCATCCGAAGTGATGTTGGTAATGGATTGCACATGTTCGGAAAAATCACCCGACGACTCCTGCTGATTGCGCTCAAGACGCATCACAATTTCTGTCTGATAGAGCGCAAAGATCCCCAGCAAAAGAATCAGTCCGGCAAGGATGAATCGAAACTGCAACCTGAAAACCAGGATAATGAACCCTGCGGCTGCCACAATCAGGCTGAGCCAGGCAGCACGGCTGTAGCTGAATAAAATGCCGGCACAGAACAACAGGAATATCATGAGGGCAGCCCTCCTGCGCAAAACGCTGCTGCTGCGGTTAAATGCCATTACAATAAAAAACGGTGCAATCAGTGCCAGTACCGCCCCGTAATGGGTGTGGTCGTTGAAAAAAGGCTGAACCATTGCATATCCCACCTGCCGCTCAAAGCCGTGAAGATAATGGTTGTAGGTTGCTGTCACCACCACCACGGCCAGGGCCGATCCGAAAAGCCACATAAAACGGTGCATGTTGATCCGTTCACGGAACAGGTAAACCGCAATAAAATAGAACGTGGTAACAAACCACAAACGGGAAATAAAAAATTTGAATGACACCAGGGGGATCTCGCTGGTAACGGTGGTCACCAGCAGCCACAACAGGTTTATGACAAGAAAGATCGTTACCGGATGCCGCAAAACCCTTTTGTCATAATTTCCCTCATACAGGAGCCTGAGAAAGAAAAGCAGCATGATGGCCACGATTACCGGCTCGGTGGGAATGTCAATTGTAAACCCCATCTCCTCGTGTATGAACTTAAACGAAAAAGGTGTCAGAAACACGAGCAACAGGATCAGTTTATCCAGGGAAAAGAAAAACATCAGCATGATTCCGAGGGCCACGGGAAGAGCCGGCAACCAGTAAATTCCCTGAACCATCAACACGATGTTCAGGGCAATAAACACAAGGCTGCCTCCATAAAGCCACTTAAGCCTGTTTTCTTTCAACACCTGATCAGGAAGACTTTGGAGTTTTTGCTTTCATTTCCTTGATGATCCCCTTGTTACGAAGGTTCTCATAAACCATCAGAATCATAACACCGGCAAAACCGGCACCGAACACTGACAAGAACACAATCAGCCAGCGAACAGGATACACCTTTCGCTCAGACTCGTAAGCCCTGTCGAGCACAAATTTGAAAGGAACAAAGTTCTCCAGATCGGCTTTGGCCTCCTGGTACCTGCGCTGACTGGAGATCAGGGGCTCACTGATATCATCCAGAAAGGCGGTTTGAAGCACAAAAGACCCGCCGTGCTCGCTCAACAGCTGCAACCGCTCCTCCAGCCGGGCCACACCCTCCCGGTTATCAACCGAAAGGTCTTTGGCCAGCTGACGCGTGAGCATTGCCGACTGCCCTTCCATGTCGTAGACCCCGAGCTCCATGATGTTTCTCAGGGAATCTTCCACTTCCCTGACCTGGGCCTGAAGATTTTCGTACTGGTTTTTGGCTACCTGATAGGCAAGTTCAGCCCTTTCCCGGCGTAACTCATTCTGCACTGTATCACCAAGGGCGGCAAGTTCATTGGCGATATCAGCTGCCATGGCCGGGTCTTTGTCCCGCACCCTGATTTCAACCGCCCCGTACTGGGTGCGCCGGAATGAAATATTGCTGTTATACTCTTCTGAGATCTGTGACCGTGGATATCTTGCATCGGCAGGAATATCATAATGGGTCATCAGGTCAAAACGATCAATGATGCGGTCCCGTACGCTTCCTGATTCAAGCACCTGAAGTGTCCTTTCTGCCTCTTCCACATCGCCGTAATCAAGGAAATCCTGGCGTGCCCATTCGGCCCCCACGAGCACCGTCCGCGACAAACTTCCCGATGTGGTCGGAAACATGATGACCGATGACTGAAACTTCGGGGTAATAAAAAACGGGGCAGAAAAGATAACCCCTGCAATGGCCGCCACCAGGCAAATTATAAACAAATGCTTCCACCAGCGAATGATGAACAAAAACACATTGGAAGAGTCAAAAACATTGTGGTTGGGATCCATGTTGTGTGTGGTTTGAATTTGTTTGTTATTTTGTAACGATATGTTTATCCGGTTATTTGAAGATTTGCGGCAAAATTAAGGAAAAAAGATACGTCAATTACCCTTCCCCGAAACGGATCAGCTGATAGATCTGCCTCAGACTGATGAGCTTGACTGCCAGTGCCAGCACCAGTGAACCAAGGCCCATGACCGCAATACCAAGCTGCCAGGGAAAGGGCGCCAGAACCGATGCAAAACCAATCAAAACCACACCAACTGCATAAACCACCAGGCGGATAAGAAAGGAGGAGTTGACATTCATGCCAAACATACGCCTGACCACCCATACCTGCAGGAGGGCCACCATAACCTGGGTAAACAGACTTGCCATGGCAGAACCCGTTGCCTGGTAAACCGGAATCATCAGGAAATTCAGTGCGATGTTCAGCAACATGCCCCCGAGGGCGATGAGGTTCATTTGCCGCAGACTCCCGTTGGCGGTCAGCAGGGTTCCAAAAATATATGTGGTTGAAGTTGCCAGAAAACAAGTCATTAAAATAGCAAATACCCGGGCAGACTCATGTATGCGATCAGAAAAGGCCACTTCTGTTTCTGTGGCGTGAACCGGATAAAGAAATTCCATGATCTCACCGGAATAATAAAAAGCCGCAACGGCAATAATTACCGCAGGCACGGCAATCAGGGTATATGACAAACGGATCAGCTCCTCCACCGGTTGTTTCTGCTTGATCATCCTGGCAAAGATCGGGAGCAACAGCACGGCAAACAGGTAGGCAATCATATTGGCGGCATCAAGCAAACGGTAAGCCGAGGCATAAATGCCGCTGTACCTGGCACCATCATCAAGCAAACGTTCAAGCATCACACTGTCAATGCGATTGTAGAAAGTCATCAGCAGTACCAGTATGGCAAAAGGGAAACTTTGCCTGACAATGGCAAGTAAAAAAGGAAAATTCCAGTTCAGCCTGAGCCATTTCCTTTCCGTCCGCCGGAGAACTAGCCACAAGGCAACGGCTGCAGTCATCAGGTAACCGGCTGTTTGTGCATACACGTAATATCCGATATGAAATTCGCCGGCCACATTGCCCCAGAGCAGAACGGCACAGATCACGATCATCAGTGCCCTGTCCAGCACCGAAATCACACTGTCGGTCCGGAACAGATGCAGCCCTCCCAGGTTTGAACGCAGATACAGGATGAAACTGAGCAAAAACTGATTGAAGGCCAGAAAGTACAACAGCCGGATCTGTTCTTGGCTGTACTGAATGAACAAGGCCGTTCCGAAGGTGACCAGGAGGTAAACCAGGAAAAGCAAAAGCTTCATCACAAGCAGGTTCGACAAATGCTTGGTAAGCAATTGATTGTTCTGCGCAATATTCCGGTTATTGAAATTGGTGACCCCGAAGTCCAGCAGGATATTGAACAGAAAGGAAAAATTAAACACCGCAAAATAAAAACCATATTCCTCAGCACCCACGGTATTTTGCACAGAGCGGTCAATGCCGAGAATCCAGAATGGCTTAATCAGCAGATTAAGGATCAGCAAAAGTGTGAGGTTCTTTACGAATTTTCCCTGCATTGGAATAACCGGGGCTTTGGGGCGGTTTGGCATATATGATCAAAAGCATCCGTTAACCAGCGGGCTGCTTCATTCAAAATTATAAACTTTTGGGATGATCTGGCATGTTTTATGTGTTGACAGCATCAAATACCCTTTACATAACGCTGAAAATTAGTAATATATTCGGATGATTTCTGTTATTTTTGCATATTTTCCCTGACACAGATATAAATCGGGGTTTTTAATCGTTATTATAACGTTGGAAATTCCCGGAAATAACCAATTTAAGATGCAGTTTAAAGTAGGCGACAAGGTATTGTTTTTGAATGAAAAAGGCGGCGGGGTCGTTACACGGGTGGAAGATGACCAGATCGTTCATGTGGCAGTGGAGGACGGGTTTGATATCCCGTATGCCGTGACCGACCTGATCAAAGCAGGCGGCATGGAGGAGGACCGGCCGCTTACCGCAACAAAAAGGACGGCAGCAGTAAAAGATGAGAAAAAATCCGGCTTGTACATTCTGCCTCACCAAACGGAGGATTTTACCAACGGGCTTTACCTGGCCATGATACCACGAAACCAGGAACAGGTGCTGGCCAGCCCCATGGACTTTTTCCTGTTGAACCACACCGGATACCGTGTTTCTTTTGCCTTGTTCATTAATAGATCAGGCAACTTTTACGGCAAAACAACCGGCACAATGGAACCGGGTTCCAGGTTTCATCTGGGCAAAGTGGAGCGCACAGACATCGAAGAGTGGGCGCACGCCATGCTTCATACCCTGTTCTTCAGGGAAGGGAAGACTGAGCTGATTCCACCGGCAGCCGATTACATCGTTTTCAGACCGGTGAAGATTTACAAAGAAGAAAGCTTTTCATTTTCGCCCATGCTGCATCAAAAGGCCATGAAAATACTGGTTACAGTACCAGGAAAACCCGACAGCAGGCAAACTGAAGCGATGGAAGTGCCGGACACGGTTAAGCACATGAAGGAAGACCATGAACGCAGCTCCGGAAAACCTGCACCCGAACGAAAAAACAAGGGGATCCTGGAGAAGCATATGGTTGGAGACAACATCGCGGAAGTAGATCTGCATATCGTGGAATTGACCGATAACACCATCAACATGACCAATGCCGACATGCTTAACATGCAGCTTGATTACGTGAGGCGCTGCCTTGAAGAGGCCGGAAAACAGCATGTCGGTAAATTGATCTTTATTCACGGAGTCGGCAACGGAACACTGAAACAGGCCATGGTGAAACTGTTCAGGAACACGCCGGGGCTGGAATACTTTGATGCATCGTATGCCCGTTACGGCATGGGTGCCACTGAAGTAAAACTGTTCCATTCCGGGAGGCATAAAAAAAACGATCTTTGAAAAAGGCAGGCCGTCCTGTCGCGTCCCTTAACGGGGGATGAGGAAAGTCCGGGCAACACAGAGCAGCATACTTCCTAACGGGAAGCCGGTCTGCATTTGCAGGCCGAGAGCAAGTGCCACAGAAAACAACCGCCTCCGTCCGGTTTGCGCCGGGCCGGCAAGGGTGAAAACGTGAGGTAAGAGCTCACGCCATATCCGGGCGACCGGGTATGGGGGTAAACCTTATGCGTTGAAAGGCCAAATATACCGGGGACTGAGGGTTGCTCGCCCGATCCCGGAGGGTAGGCCGTTAGAGGCAATGCGTGAGTATTGTCCCAGACAAATGGCAGGAGGCATGCCCCTGGCATGCAACAGAACCCGGCTTACAGGCCTGCCTTTTTCTTTATAATGAATCATAAACCTGATACCTGAGATAAAATGATGAAAAAGTTCACTTCCCTGCTGATAATCCTGACGGCAATGCTCATCACGCATCAGGCCGCCGGCCAGCAGACTGCCGTTCATGATGAACCCGGGGCCACTTACCGGGAAGCAAGGGCCTTGTTCAGTAAAGAAAAATTCGGAGCGGCCAGGCAACTGTTTCTCCAGACCATCCGTAAAGTTGATGATCCGCAAAGTGAGCTGCAGGCCAGCGCCACCCTTTATGCTGCTCTTTGTGCTGCAGAGCTGGACAACCCGGATGCAGAAAAACTCCTGCTGGGCTTTCTGGATCAATACCCGACCCATGCCGGCCAGAAACTGGCCTGGTTTCAGATGGGAAACCTGAAATACAAAGAAAGAAACTACCGGCAGTCGGCAAGATGGTATGGCAGGCTGGACGTTCAGGATGTGGAAAGGGAAAGGCGGGATGAATTTCTGTTCAAAAAAGGCTACAGCCATTTCATGACAGACTCCCACGCTGCAGCCCGGCGACTGTTCAGGCAAATTACCGACCCTTCCTCCGGATACCACACCCCGGCCACCTACTACAGCGGCCATATCGACTACCTCAACGGCGACTATGACTCAGCCATGCGGGCGTTCCGGTCACTGGAAGATGACCGGCAATACGGTGAGGTGGTGCCCTTTTATATCGTACACATTTTTTACATGCAGGAGAGGTACGATACCCTTCTTGAATACGCCCCCCCGCTGCTTGAAGAAGCACCTCCCCGGCAGGTACCGGAAATATCCAGGCTGATCGGAAGTGCCTATTTCCACCGTTCAGACTATACGGACGCCATTCCTTACCTGGAAACCTTTATGGAAGCATCCCGAGCGGAAAGCAGCAAGGAAGACCACTACCACCTTGGGTTTTCTTATTTTGTGTCAGGGCGCTTTGAAGAAGCCATCCCGCATCTTGAACAGGCCACTGGTGAGGAGACTCCCCTGGCACAAAATGCTTACTACCATCTTGCCTCATGCTACATAGAAACCGACCAGAAACGATACGCAAGAAATGCATTTACCCGGGCCCATGAGCTTGGGTTCCATGAAGACATTGCCCGTGAAGCACTCTTTCATTATGCATTGCTTTCATTTGAAATGTCTTACGACCCATACAATGAAGCCATTCTGGCGTTTCAGAAATATATCAGGGAGTACCCGGAGTCTCCGAGGACTGAGGAAGCTTACGGCTATCTGGTAGATCTGTACCTGACCACCAGCAATTACCGCGACGCCCTCAGTTCATTGGAAAACACCTCACTTGATACACCCAGACTCAGGGAAGCCTACCAGCGTGTTACCTATTACCGGGGCGTGGAGCTGTTCAACAACGGAGACTTCCGGAATGCCATCGATCTGTTCGCCCGCACTCAGCGTTTTACTGAAAACCGCCGTCTGACCGCAGCCAGCCTTTACTGGAAGGGAGAAGCCTATTTCAGGATTGAGGAATACGAAGAAAGCATCCGGGCCCATGAAGAATTTCTTGTTACACCCGGTGCCTTCTCACTGGATTACTTCAACCGTGCTCATTACAATATCGGTTATGCGCATTTCAAACTGGGCAGGTACAATCGGGCCATCACCCCATTCAGGAATTACATCAGTGAAACCAATGACGATGACCGGATGGTCAATGACGCCACCCTGAGGGCCGCCGATGCCTATTTCATGAGCAAGCAGTACCAGCCGGCGCTGACCTGGTACCAGAGGGCCATCAGTATGGACGTGGTCGATACGGATTATGCCGTTTTTCAGAAAGGACTGGTGGAAGGCATCCTGGGTAATTTTGAGGAAAAGATCCGGACCATGGAGCAATTGCTCAGCGATCACCCCCGGTCCTCTTATGTGGATGACGGGAAATATGAAATTGCCAACACATGGTTGTTGCTGAGCAACAGCGGCAGGGCAAAAGATTATTTTTCCAGGGTGATCAGCGAACACCCAAACAGTGCCTGGGTGCAAAGCTCGATGCTGAAGACAGGCCTCATTCATTACAACAACAACGAAGACGAAGAAGCCCTGGATATGTTCCGTCAGGTCATTGAAAAATTTCAGGGGACACCCCAGGCCCGGGAAGCCCTGATGGCCATGCGGAATATTTATGTGGAGCTGGACCGGGTGGATGAATTCGTGCGGTTTTCTGAAAGCCGGGGAATGGCTGACATCAGTGCTGCACAACAGGATTCGCTGACCTACCAGGCTGCAGAAAACCGCTATATGCAGGGAGACTGCAACGAAGCGATCCAGAGCTTTTCCAATTACCTGGACCGTTTCCCGGAAGGGATCTTTGCCACCCATGCAAATTTTTACCGATCGGAATGCTATTACCGCAGCAATCAGCAACAGCGGGCACTGGCAGGCTACAAATTCGTGATTGAGCAACCGGGCACCCAGTTCCGTGAAAACGCTTTGCTGAGAGCATCTTCCATCGAGTACAATGCCAATCACTATGAGGCCGCCCTATCATATTATACAGAATTGGAAGAAGTGGCGCAAAACCAGAACAACCTGTTGATTGCAAGAAAGGGAATCATGCGTAGCCTGTACAGGCTTGAGCAGTTTGCGGACGCCAAAGAAGCAGCACTCCGGGTAATCGATTCAGACCGGGCCGACCAGGATGCAGAACAGGAGGCTTACCTGGTACGGGGCATGTCGGCCATGGAAACCGGAAACAATGCCGTGGCGGTTACCGCACTGGAAAGGGTCAAGGACATTACCACCAACAGGCGCGCTGCAGAAGCCATGTATTATCTGGCACTGATGACTTTCAGGCAGGGGGATTACGAAGAGGCCGAAGAGCAGATTTTTGAATACAGCAGCAGGATGTCGGCTTATGATGACTGGCTGGCCAAAATATTCATTCTTTTGGCAGACGTTTATATTGAAACAGAAAACACCTTCCAGGCCAGGGCAACACTGGAAAGCCTGATTGAAAACTACGACGGGCGGGAAGTCCTTGAAGAAGCGCGCAGCAGGCTGGAATTTGTCCGGCAACTGGAACAGGAAACCGGTGAACCCGGGTCTGATAATTCCGATAACTGATCCTGATTTTTAACAGAGCTGTATTCATTGAAAGATAACCACACAAGATATGACTGACAATAATTTGTTAAAAGCCGCCGGCATATGGATGTTCACACTCATCCTTGGAACAACCGCCCTCTACGGGCAGCAAATCAGGGATATTGATGAAATACAGGTGGTGGCTCCATACGAGCCGAGCATTTCTGACGCCTTCAAAATCAACATCAACCCGGTCATTCAGGATACAATGACCGTGGCCATGGACTTTGATTACAGGCTGCGGCCCCTGAAGCTGATTACCCGTTTGCAGCCGGGGCCACTGACCCCTGCACGTATGCGTGCGGAGCCTCCCCGCCAGCTGAGTCGCGGGCTGGTGAAAGGGGGATACGGGAGCTACAACACGCCCTATTTTGAAGGCTTTTACAATTCCCTGCAATCCGACAGGTATGCGCTTGGGATGCGCCTCAGGCACCGTTCCTCCGGTGAGGACATTGACGATCATCCGCACAGCACCTACAGCCAAAGCAAGGCCAACGTCAACGGCACCCTGTTTTTTGACCGGACTGCGCTCGACGCTGATGTATTGTTCAACAGGCACATGGTGCATTATTACGGCTTCCCCTCAAACTTCACCGACACGCTGCTTCCCCCCGACTCCCTCCTGCCCGGAGCAAGCGATCTCCGCCAGCAATATGATTTTCTTTCCTCGGCACTCGGATTCGGTACACACCATACCGACTCTTCACGCCTTGGATACAGGATAGAGGCCGGCCATCACCTGCTGAGCGACAGGTATGACGGCACAGAACACCATGTCAGCCTGAACGGAAGTATTGGCCGGGAAATCGGAGCCGACCCATTTGGCGTTGCCCGCAAACAATACCTGGCAATGGATGCATCAGCGGGGTACTATCACAACACAGATCCTGCAGACACCACCTCTTCAGCTCTTTACGCCCTGAAACCAGTCCTCCACTCCTACCTGAACAACCTGGATTTTCATGTTGGCGTCAACGTGAATGTAGAAGGTGATGACGGAAATTACCAGCTGAGGGCTTATCCGCTGGCAGGATTGGAGGTGAATATCCTGCGCAACAACCTGGTAGCTTACATGCAGCTTTCAGGTGGCCTGGAAAGAAATTCCTGGCGGACACTTTCCGATGCAAACCCCTTTGTGGAGTCCGCTCCCGCGATGCAGTTCAGCAATACGAGGCATGCCATCGGCGGAGGGCTTAAAGGGGCTTTCGGAGACAGGCTTTCTTATAACTTTTCGGTGACCGACAGCAGGATCGACAACCATGCCATGTTCGGACGTCAATACTTCATTCCGGCTGATGAAGATGATTATCCTTTGGCCAACCAGCAGTTCGCAGTACTGTATGATGACATCCGGAAACTTCAGGTCAGCGGCGAATTGTTTACCCGTTTCGGACAACAGTTCTCGCTCAGGCTCCGGGGCGATTATTTCGACATCAGCACGGATGATTTGCCCTTTGTTCCTCACCAACCCGACAAGCAACTGACCCTTGATCTGGAATACAACTTCAGGAATAAAGTGATTGTGACTGCCGGGCTGACTGCCAGGGATGAAACCTGGGGGCTGACCCGCCATTATCCGGATTTTTCCT
>SL_8KL_010_SEDDRAFT_10002046_pt1 | contig 17386 bp, 21 predicted proteins | sample SodLakKL_010_SED_4_FD_11160 | JGI IMG/M metagenome (IMG submission 11160)
CATATCCAAGCGGGCACTCGGCGAACCTGAAACAAGGTCAATGGTTGGTGCAGGGGCATCCGTGACTATGCCCGAACTCCGTAGCGATGACCTGACCTCTGTAAATCAAGTTGGAGAGCGGAGGAGAACCCTTGAAAGGTTGGAAGCCTCTTCCTAATCAACGGTTAGGTGGAGTAGGACATTACCACAAGTTTGATTAGAATATATAGTTTAAAAAATCTAAACTTTAATTACATATACTTTACAAGCCCTGGTGGCTTAGCCGGCAAAGCGCGTCCTTGGTAAGTATACCCCAAATAGGACGAGATCCCGGGTTCGAATCCCGGCCAGGGCTTAATCAAAAACTCTTTGATGCCTAATAGTTATTTGATTTTCTTTTTTTGCTAAAATAATTTTTTTTATATATAACTACATGTATATCAAATGTGTTATTAGAAAGATTTTTTATTATTAAATTTCTTATAGGTTGTTTCTATGTTCTACTCCCTGTCTTATAGTTTTCTTAAATGGATTCTAAAGAGATTAGAATTTATCTTCTTCCTTTTATTTTTTGTTTGTTTATCTGAATGGATTTTTAAAAGCTTGAAGGTCATTTTTTCAAAAGATTTTTTAATGTATTATCTCTCTTCTTTTATGTTCTCTATCCACATTAAAGGATAATCTAACTTCTCTATATGTTTTAGTTTCCCGGTTATTCTGATGTTTTTGTATTTAACCACAACTGTTGATTCTATATCTTCTGGTTTTAGGGACCTATATTGTTCATCTGAATTTATGCTAACTTCAACTGATTCAACGAAAGGTTGTTCACTTATACTTTTTTCAATACACTTCTCTAATGCTTTTTTTGAGGTTTTACTTACGGGCACGCCAATGAATTGATGAAATATACTTCCAAGTTTTATACCTAACTCGAAGGCAGCTCTCTCTTTATTTTTTATATTTTTAAAGAAATTTGAATTTTTTATTTCATCAATTTCCATTTTAACACAGATCCTAAAGTTATATATAGGGTAGCTAAAAATATTGTTAAAGTTATCATAATGCTGAATATTGGCTCTGTTGTGATTATAGTTAGAGCTAACGGAATACCAGCTATAAGAGATTTACCCCCAGATAGCCTAGGATATTTTATTTCACTTATCATTAGAATTGATAGTATTGATGCAACTATTAAAGAAATGTAGATTTGAGGTTCAAGATACAGAAAAGCTACAAGTAAAAGGCCGGCACAAGTTGTTGGGACCCCTCTAAATCCATTTTTTGGAGATATATTGAATCTAGCTAGCCTGAGTATAGATATTGAAACAAAAAGAATTGGAATTAGAGTGTAGACTGAAAGCGACCCTCCCGAATATATAAATAAATAGACAGAAGGTACAAAGCCGAATGAAATCGCATCCGATAACGAATCCAGCTGAATACCAAATTCTGATTCTTCTTCTCTAAGTTTTGCAAGTTTTCCATCTATTCCATCTAGTAGGACAGCCAACAAAAAAAATTTAGTAGCATATAGTATTTGATTGTTAAGTATAAGAGTTAATGCAATGAACCCGGAAATAAGATTCCCTAATGAAGCTATATTTGGTATTATATGAATTATATATTTGGAAGCTTCAGAATTTTGATTTTTATTATTAGACATGGAGTACTTACCATAACCTTTAGTTATTTATCATTCTCTATTTTATTAGGTTTAGAAGCGATTTCAGTGATACCTGCCTTCACTTTATCGTTTTTTTCTACAATTACATCTTGTATGTCAAAGGTACTTGGAAGAGTTATATCAACTCTTGAGCTAAAAGCTATGGAGCCAAATCTCTCCCCTTTCTTTAGACACTCACCTTCGCTAAGATAACATTTTATTCTCCGTGCCAGAAAACCTGCTATTTGAGTTATTTTAAATTCTTCCCTTTCCTGCGAAATTATTATAGTATTTTTTTCATTTTTTTCAGATTCTTTTTTAAAAGCAGGGATATTGCTACCCTTCTTATATTTTATATTTTTTACTTTACCATTAACTGGGCTCCTGTTGATGTGTATATCATATACTCGCATGAATATACTAATTTTTATACGTTCTCCATTTATTTTTATATCTCTTATTTTACCGTCAGCTGGTGATAAGACATCTCCTTCACCAATTCTTCTTTCAGGATCACGAAAAAATAGGATTATAATTCCAGAGGCTGAAAATAGCAAAATTGATAAAATTATAAAATCTATTAAAGCAAATAAAATAGCGAGTAATATCACAGGAATGATCCATTTAAAACCTTCTGAAGCTACTGATATCATTATTTAACCTCTCCCGTGTCCTGTTAATTTATCTGGTATAGTTACAAGTTCCTCAAAGGTATCTAACAAATTAGGCAAAATTTTAAATAATAAAAAAGCGAGTAGAAATAGTGCAATTATTGAGCCTATTTTAGAAAGTAGATTATGGGCAATGTTGAAACTTCCAGTAAATCCTAAAATGGATATGCCCTCGAACATATCTACGCCTGTTGCATATACTACGAATGAATTTCTAATTAGGTTTAATATATATATCACTGATACTATCAAAATTGAAGATATCATTTTTCTATTAAGGTCATTTTTTGAAGGCAATATAACGCCTAAAAACATCGCCACACTTCCTAGACCAGTACATGCCAATATTATATTAATCATTGCTGTATTTCCTTCCCCAAAATAGAAAACTGTATTCGAAACACTCTCAACAGGTAAACCAAAAAGCTCTAGTATATAGGATGTATGAGATGCTACAGTAGCTTGGAGAACTGTAGAACCAACAAGCTCAGCCCATATGAAAAATGGGAAATATATTAGACAGGCTACTGCAGTTGCGCGCCCTAAAAATGTTAACTCAGGTATTATTTTCTTTCTTTTGGAAGGCCATAATTCTAGTAGGCCTATAGATATTGATAAAATTGCTGCAAATGAAACAAGTAATACATTAAAGTAGTCTTGAACCTCTAAATAATAAGTTGGTAAATAGGCCCAATATGCCGCAAAAAAGAGCCAGGCTACACTAAAGATTAAATGAGCTTTACCAGAAGGATTAATATAAGATAGTATTAAACCTAGTCCAAAAAATCCTAATATTAACCAGAGGATTGGATTTAATTCAAGCATTATTGGCAAATCCTATTTAGATTATGATTATTTGTTCTTGTAGAAAATATTGGACTCAGACCGAATTAATTTATTTGGTTGTGCTTTGATTAAAAAATATATTAAGATTAAAATCCACTCCTTGCAAATTTAAATAAGCTTTTAATTTCTTTATTTAGTAACTGAAAAAATTATCTCTCTTCTAAGTTTAGAACAATTGGATTGAATGGAAATTTTAATTCAATGATAATTTAATAAATCAGTCACTTTTAATTTCACTTGTAAAGTCTATGTCGTAAAAAGCCTAGGCTTTTGGAGTTGGTGGTTATGGAATGTATATGCATATGTGAAGACAAAAGTAAATATAAAGTACCTGCCCTCGCAACAGATGCTGTATTGATCAATGAAGATAATAAAGTACTCCTTATAAGAAGAATGAACGAACCGTTTAAAGGTAGTTGGGCTCTTCCTGGTGGATTTATATCTGAAGGTGAAAAAGTTGAAAAAGCGATTAAAAGAGAAGTATCTGAGGAAACAAATTTAAATATGGAAGTAAAAGAAATCGTAGGAGTTTACTCCGATCCTGACAGAGATCCTAGAGGTCATGTTGTGTCTATAGTTTTCTATGGTAGTTTTTCTGGTTCGCCAGAACCAGATAGTGATGCGTGTGAAGTAGAATTATTCCATCCAGAAGATCTGCCAGATTTAGCATTTGATCATGGTGAGATATTAAAACATTTCTTTAAGGAGGTAAATTAAATGGAATTTTGTCCCGAGTGTGGTAGTATAATGGTACCTGATGATGACATATTTCGATGCAATAGTTGTGAAGTAGTAATGGATATACAGGAAGACTACAAATCAAAAGAAGATAGCCAAGGATCTGAGATACCAGTTATAGAAGGAAATAACGAAAATACTTTACCTACGACTGATGAAACCTGTCCTGAGTGTGGACACAGGAAAGCAGCTTGGTGGATGAGGCAGCTTAGAAGTGCTGATGAATCCGAAACAAGGTTTTTCAGGTGTTTGGAATGTGACCATACATGGAGAGAATATGACTGAAACATTCTATACAACCATATTTTTTAGAATTTTTTGCTGAAGTTATAATATTTTTAATTCATTCCTAAGAAGTAACTTTCCTAAATCATTTTTATCAGTAATGAATTGGGAAAGTTTATATAATTGGCCTAAAATATTAGTATCGACGTGACGTTATAAAGCTCAAAGTTCTCTAACCTGATATAGAGCGTTAAGACAGTAGAGGGTGAATAACTCTCTGAACGAAGAAAGCCTCTGATATCATGGATATTGTAATTGGCCTCTTAAGCCACTATTAACGACCCGACCTCTACAATATATTGAAGGTAGATAGTAACTTAAAAGGTGGATGTTCCACCTTTACAGGACGCTCCTGTAAACTTCCATCCAGTTTAAATACAGACGATATGGATGGAAGCACCTTCCAAAGGTTAGGTAATTGGAGAGGTCACGTGAGTATAATACCTAAATGATTTAAATAAAATAACTGCAAAATTAAATAAGGTGGTATATATTGACATTTAGAGGTAAAATTAAGACTGGTAAGTTGAAAGATGCGTTTGAATCGGTATCAAGGTTAGTCCACGAAATTAAATTGAATGTTGACGAAAACGGTTTCCAATCTAAATCTGTTGACCCAGCAAATGTTGCGATGGCTATGTTGGAGATTAGTAAAGATGCTTTTGAAGAATTTGAACTTGATGAATCTATGACGCTTGGCCTCGATCTTGATAGGATGGATGATATACTTTCTGTTGCGTCAAAAGATGATGATATGTTAATTCGTACTGAAGATGGGAGCAAGCTTGAAATAAACGTTTCAGGTTTTGATTATAGCATATCTTTGCTAGACCCTTCGACGATACAACAAGAACCACAAGTTCCTGATCTTGACCTACCTGTTGACTTAGTTATTAATGGTTCTAAATTTAGAAATGCTATTCGAGCAACCGAGAAGATAAGTGATTATGTGATACTTTCAGCTGAGGATGATAGATTCACTATAAGTGCTGAAGGAGATAGTGATTCAGTAAGCATTCCTATGAGCGGTGAAGAACTCGTAAGGATGGAATGCTCTGAAAATTCAAGATCTTTGTTTTCTCTTGAATATCTTTCAGACATGAGTAAATCGATAGGTAAAGTATCAGAGGCTAATATTAGGCTAGGCACCGATTATCCTGTCAAAATTAAATTTAAATTATATGAAGGAGTGGTTCTAGAATATCTATTGGCTCCAAGAATAGAATCGGAGTAGTAATTAACTAATAATGGAAAAGAAGATTGCCCTTTATCCGTTTTTGCCTGAATCTCAAAATTTTGTAGATGAAGAAGACATAGGGCTAGTTGACTTGCTCGAAAATCCAAGGTTTGCATCGGCTAGAAGTAGGGCAAGAAGGAGGGTTAAGTGGTCAATAGAAAAAGGTAGAATTCCACCTGCAGAAAACTTAGATAAAGAATTGGATCGACATTCTGAACTTTTTTCTTATATTTTATCTAGACTCATTGTATCTTGTATAAAGGATGATTATCTTGTAAAGAGGTATGCACTTTCAGAATCAAAGACATTTTATAGCAGGATCTATAGAGAAACATCCTTAGAGGTAAAAGAAATTGCAAACTCTTTAGGTATAGAATCAGCTATAACTGAACAGGATTTCATAGTTTCTTTAGTCGATTACCTTAAATCTTCTTCTCCACTAAAAGAAAAGAGTTGGAAACTCGTTAATAGAAAGATAAAATCGGGTAAGGTATTTCTTACAGAAAAAAAATTCAGAAGAATGCTTCAGGAAGTAGTTCGTAAGAAAATAGAAGAGGACCTTCCTTTAGATGTTCCTGATGAAGTACAAAGTAAATTAAAGTACATCCTAGAAGATATAATGCAAACACTCGAGAAACGTGAATCGAAGTTTGAGTTAGATTTTGAAGGTATTGTAGATAAAGAACTTTTTCCACCATGTATGAATAAAATTGTTTCGGATGCTAGAGCAAGCCGTAATCTTTCTCACACCGAAAGATTTGCAATAGTTTCTTTTCTAATTAATATAAATGTAGGCTACAATAAGATATTAGATATATTCAAGTCTTCACCGGATTTTGATGATGAGAGAACCTCATATCAAGTTAAACATATAGCAGGGAATCATTCTGAAAATAAGTATAAACCTCCTTCCTGTGAAACTTTAAAAACTTATGGTATTTGTGTATCACCTGATTGGAGGTGTGATAGAGTCTCACATCCTTTAGGGTATTACTCCTGGTCCCTCAAATCGAGGAAAGAAAATGAGAATCAGGACTAAAAGATTTTTAAAGGAAAAGTTTAGAGAGTATTACCAATCTAGTTCTATGTATATTCCTCACAGATTGAAAAACAGAGAATGGGGGTTTATAATGATCGATGATAACTACCCTGATAAAACCGTTATGAAGAGACATAAATCTTTTTCTTCAGAAAAACAGTTGAGAAGCTATGTAGAATCTATGACACCAGCTCATGCGTATTTTTCATCTGCTTATTATACAAACCCAGGAATACCAAAAATGGATGGGAAGGAATGGCTTGGTGCAGATGTTGTTTTTGATTTAGATGCAGATCATCTATCTAATTCTGAAGACCTTAGATATGAGGAACAATTAAATGAAGTTAAAAAAGAAACGATTCGCCTGATAGATGATTTTTTACTCGATGATTTAGGATTCGATTTGGAAGATCTCATTATAGTTTTTTCTGGAGGAAGAGGATATCATGTCCATATCTGCAGTGAGGATGTACGAAATTTTGGCAGTCCAGAAAGAAAGGAAATAGTGGATTATGTGTATGGAACCGGATTGGAAAATATTATTGAAGAATCAAATGAAAGAAGTGAGTCGATGGATAGAGCTGTTAATATACTCAAACTGAATAAAGATTTTAGTACTTGGGCTGAAAGAATACATAAGTGGATAGTTGAAGTATACTTGAAAGAGATATCTAAGTTGGATAAATCTGATGCGATAGAGAAACTCTCCATGAGAAAAGGTGTTGGTGAAACAATTGCGGAAAGAATATATGAGGCAATAAAAGTAGAAAGAAAGCTTAACAGAATAAAAGAAACGGGGAATTTGGATATAGCTAAAGGTGTTCCAAAGATATTTTGGATGGATTTAGTTTCTAAAGCCAAAAAAGAACTCAGAGTAGAACCTGACGAACCGGTTACTAGTGATATAAAGAGATTGATAAGATTACCTTCTTCTTTACATGGAGGTACTGGTTTAATCGTCCGCCCAATGAGTTTTGATGAACTCGATAACTTCAATCCTTTGAATGATGCCGTTGCATTTGATAATAAGGATGTGGATATTAAAGGTAATGATGATTTTTCAATAAATCTCAAAGGAAATGAAATAAGTATAGAGGAAGGAAAGATTAAAAGTGTACCAGAATTTGCGGCAGTTTTTTTATCATGTTCAGGATTTGTAGAGGTTGAAGGATGGTGAATCTTGAAGATTTAAGGGAAATTCAGAGGAAAGAAAGAAAATCTGATGAACTAGTAGATATTGATGATGATTTTTATATAATGATAGGAAGGCGAATAAGTGAGCTTGAGAGCGAAGCGAAACGTGAAACCAATCAAGAAGCTAAGCTAATAATTATGGATGAGATAAACAGTATAAGAAAAGTTGCTGAGGGTATATTTGAAAGAAGGATCGGTAAAATACTTAGGATGGCTCCACTCCATCTTAAAGGATTAAATGTAGAAACAGATAACATGGTTAGTGATGAGGAAGCTATTTTTAGAGATGTGTGTAAAAATCTTAAAGAGGGTAGAGAAGCTGTACTTAGTAGCATAATATCAAGCAATTCTGATGAATTGAAGGAGGAGAAAGATGAAAATGGAGAGCAATCAGAAAATACAAAGGAAAATTTTAATAAATCTCAAAGGTCATTTAGAGTAGCTAGGGTATTAGAGAATTTTCCCGAATTTATTGCAACCGACCATAGAATCTATAACCTTAATGCTGAAGATGTAGTATGTCTTCCCAAAAAAGATATTGAGATACTGGTCGATAAGGGAGTTTTGGAAAAGTTGGAGGTAGATTAATATGAAGATGCCTAGAAGGATTAGAACTCATTGTCCATTTTGTAGAAAACACACTCAACATGAGATAGAGAAGGTTAGAAAGGGTAAACCCAGTGAGATGAAATGGGGACAGAGACAATTTCGTAGAGTAACTAGCGGATACCGAGGGTATCCAAGACCACTTCCAGTAGGAGATAAACCGACAAAAAAAGTCGATCTTAGGTATAGGTGCTCAGAATGTGGAAAAGCTCATGCAAGAGAAGGATTTAGGACTTCCAGATTAGAATTAGAGGGATAAAAGATGAAAAATGAAAGCAAATACATAAAAGTCAGGTGTGAAGATTGTGAAAATGAACAGATTACTTTTAGCAAGGTAAGCACAGATGTTGAATGCGATATATGTGGTAGGACACTTGCTGAGCCAACTGGTGGTATAGCCAATATAAGAGGAAAGGTGGTAGAAGAAGTTGACAGAAAAGATACATAAAAGCGAATACCCTGAGAAGGGAGAACTGGTTGTTTGTACTGTAAGTAATGTCGTAGATTTTGGTACTTTTGTTGAGCTAGAAGAATATGGGAATAAAGAAGGCCTAATCCATATTTCTGAACTAGCTTCTGGATGGATTAAACATGTTAGAGACCATGTTCAAGAAGGACAAAAAGTGGTTTGTAAGGTTTTAGAAGTTGATCCAACAAAAGGTCAAGTAAATCTTTCTCTTAAAGATGTAAATGAACATCAAAAAAGAGAAAAAATCCAAGAATGGAAAAATGAACAAAAAGCAGATAGATGGATAGAGTTTGTACAAGATAGAAGCGGTAAGAGCGAACAAGATATAAAAAATCTTATTGATACTTTGACTAGAGAATATGATGGCCTTCTGTATCCTGCATTTGAAGATATTGTTTTGAATGGAAAGGATGCTTTAATAAAGCTTGATATTGAAGAAGATTTAGTTGATAGCTTTTATGATGTTGCTATTGAGAATGTAGAAATACCTTATGTTGAAGTAACTGGATATCTGAGTTTAAAGTCTCCACATTCGGATGGCGTGAAGAGAATAAATGAGGCTTTAAAAAAAGCTGAAGAAATAAAAGAAAATAATGTTGATATAAATGTTTCTTATGTAGGTGCACCGTATTATCGTATAAAGGTAAAAGCACCTGATTATAAAAGTGCAGAGAATGCACTTAGTGATGCTTCAGAGCGTGTAATTGCCTCGATGGAAGAGTTAGATGGAGAAGGTCATTTTCAAAGGGAAATTGATGAAGACGAGTAATTTAATAAGCTCTTCATTATTTTGATGTTTGTCTAAAGCCCATTATCCACATTATTTGTATATTCTAATCGAGATTCGAATAAAAAGATTAACAAAATTAAAAATACAAGTTTTTGTTCAGATTGCATGTATATCTATCAGCTTAGGTTATATTGTTAGAGTATGCACCTTTAATGATGTAAGAGTCTTTAGATTTTTAAACAGTTTAGGATCGAATAAAGAGTAACTAATGTAGGTTAAATATATGATTAGTAAAAAAGGTTTAGGATTGAAAATAAGTTTGGAGGTATTATATAATGGTTAGTACTGAAGTAGAATACGTAAACAAATTAGATTTAGAAGAGCCAGTTATGATTGAGGGTTTGCCCGGAGTTGGACATATCGGAAAGCTTGCAATTGATCACCTAATTGATGAATTAGATGCAGATAAATTGGTTGAGATTTACTCCCAATATCTTCCTCCCCAAGTATTGGTAGATGAAGAGGGAAATGTAGATCTTGCCAAAATAGAGATATATGGGAAGGAGACTGAAGATGACGTAAAGGACATTCTCATGGTTTCTGGCGATCATCAAAGTGTTGAAAACAAAGGGCACTTTGAAATATCAGAAAAAATACTTGATGTTTCAGAAGAGTTTGGTGTTGAAAAAATTTTTACGTTGGGTGGATTTGCTACGGGTGAGGTTGTAGAGACGCCAAAAGTATATGGAGCAGTTAATGACTTATCTTTAAAAGAGATTTTACAAGAAGTTGACATAAAATTTAAGAAGAGAACACCTGCAGGTGGAATAGTAGGTGCTTCCGGCTTACTTTTGGGCTTAGGAAAAAAAAGAGGTATAAAAGCTGCTTGCATAATGGGAGAAACTTCTGGATATATGGTCGATCCTGTAAGTTCTCAAGCTGTTCTCCGTACATTGTCGAAGGTTCTTGGTTTTGAGATTAGTTTACAAGAACTTGAAGAAAGGGCAGAAGAAGTCGAAGAAATTATTTCAGAAATTAAGAAAAAAACTCAACAGCAACAACAAAAACCACAACCTTCCAGAGATGATTTAATGTATATTGGCTAATAGAGTATATAACTTTAAGTTGCCTCGATATCTAAGTTGCTTTATCATAATGAAGTCAATGTAATCATTTAGATTTGTTGGTATAAGGCATGTATTAGCCTTTAAATAAAGTTTAACCCCCTAAGGATAGTATTTAATGTGAAAGAAGTTATAGGAATTAATGGATGCTCTCTTTGCGCTCTAAAAAATGAGAGAAAGAATATTGTCGTAGGTAAAGGAGACATTGATGCTGATGTAATGGTGATAGGTGAAGCTCCTGGAAGAGAAGAAGACTTACAAGAGAAGCCATTTGTTGGAAAAGCAGGTAAGTTGCTTGATAAGATATTAGATGAGGCCGACATAGATAAGAATCGCTTATATATAACTAATATAGTTAAATGCCGTCCCCCCTCAAATAGAAATCCAAGGAAAAAAGAAAAAGATAAATGCGAATCATACCTTATAAAACAGATAAAACAGGTAGGTCCCAAAGTTATAGTAGCCCTCGGTAAAGTTTCTTCATCAAGATTAGTAGGAGAAGATATAAAAGTTAGTAAATTACACGGAAGCATAAAAACGTCTGCTGAACGTTTTGGAGATATAGATGTTTTTATATCTTATCATCCTGCTGCTGCCTTGTATAATCCAAATCTTGAAAAGATATTAATTGATGACTTCAAAAAATTGAGGTTTTTTTTGGATTTTCGTGAGTGAATTTTATAGAATTAACTCTTTACCCAATAAGCTACCTTCCTAAATTCTTAATTTAAGTGGATGATAAATTGGAGAAGACACATATAGATATAATAACATCCAATAATGACGGGATATCGGAAAGCTCTGAGTTCCTCTGAGTTAGTGGAAAGAGTCAAGGCAAGATGAATAACCCCCTTCCCAAACTAAGAAAACTATGATACTTAGAAGTTACTGTGACCATTCTCTCGCCACTACTGTTGACACTGAAATGTACAGTGGGGGTAACCTAAAAGGGGTTTCACCCTTACAGCAAGGTCTTGCGAACCCTAATCGGCAGTCCGAAATCCAGATAATACGGATAGATGGACGGAAGCATCTTCCAAGTGTTAGGTGTGTGAGGAGGCCACATCATAACTTCACTTTATATTAATTTAACAGATATGGATTTTGGAGTATATAATTTTTTTTACAAATCAGATGCTCTTTGTGTTGGGTTTTATAGATTCTATATTTGAATGTTATCTTTAACCTATGCCTAGCTTAAAGATTTTTGAGTTTAGATGTAAAATTAATGTGGATTGATAATTAATTTAAATGGTATGATAGAGGTTGATAATGAATTGTGTGGACATTGCGGCGCTTGCGTGGGAGTATGTCCTGAAAGTGCACTCGATTTGATAGGGTATAAAGTTGAAGTTATCGGAAATTGTGTTGAATGTGGTAGATGTGTTTCTGTTTGTCCACTCGGAGCAATTGAAATAGGGTGAAATATATGGATCTCTCTAAAACATATGATGTGTTGGTAGTTGGTGGCGGACCTGGGGGTGCATCTGCTGCCCGATTCTGTTCTAAAAAAGGGTTTGATACACTACTTGTGGAAAAGAGGCAGGAAATAGGTGCTCCAGTAAGGTGTGCTGAAGGAGTAGGTAAGGGCATTGAAAATTTTGTTGATGTAAATAGCAGATGGGTATCAAAAGAGATGGAAGGAGCTAAGATATATTCGCCTGATGGTACCTGTGTAGACATGTCACATGAATCTGCCGGAGGAGAAGTAGGATATGTGCTTGATAGGAAGATCTTTGATAAAGAGCTTGTACGTTTAGCTGCATCTAATGGGGCTGAAATAAGGCTCCGCACCCGTGCTACTGGTATAGAATATGCTTCTGATGGAATCTATACGAAATTAAAGAGAAATGGAAAAGAATTGAAAATAAAATCAAAGATATTGATTGGCGCAGACGGGGTTGAATCAAAAATAGGTAGGTGGACTGGTATATATGATTCTATTCGGCTTGAAGATATAGAGTCATGTGCGCAATACTTGGTTACAGGTATTAATGGTATAGATATGAACTATACCCATTTCTTTTTAGGCAATGAAATAGCACCAGGAGGTTATGCTTGGATTTTCCCGAAAGGTGACATGACTGCCAATATAGGTGTAGGTGTACTGCCATCCAGACATAATTTACAAATGCGCCCATTCGAATATCTAAATAAATTTATAGAAAGCCGACCTGAACTGAATCAGGGTAAAATCATAGAGGAGAGTTATGGAGGGGTACCGGTAGCCCAACCTCTTGATAGTTTAGTTGAAAATAGAGTAATGCTGGTTGGAGATTGTGCTAGGCAATCGAGTCCAATTACAGGAGGTGGCATAATAAATGCAATACACTCAGCCAAAATAGCTAGTGAGGTTGCCTCCGAAGCTTTTAATAAGGATAGATATGACTCTACTGTTCTGAGTAAATATGATGAAAAAAGGGAATCTATTTTAGCGAAAAATGTAAGAGATTATTCTTTGAAGAATTTGTTTCAAAGTATGGAGGACAGTGAGTTAAATTCAGTAGCCCAATGTCTTAAAGGAATTGAATTTGATTCTCTCTCTATAACTGGTTTAGTGAGTGAGTTGATTAAGAATGATTCTCAGCTTGCTGAGAAGATTGATGAGACACTCTGAATAGCAAATAAAATATAATTTATGTAGGTTAATATAAAGTGAAACTAGCTGGAGTAGATGAGGCAGGAAAGGGACCGGTTTTAGGACCCATGGTGATTGCTGGTGTAATGTATTCTGTAGAAGGAGAGAATATAAACCAAACACCGGTAGAAATGGAAGGGTTAAACCTCAGAGATTCAAAAGAAATTCCATACAAAAAAAGAATATCTCTTGCAAATAAGATAAGAAAAACGGCTGACGAGATATACAGTATACGTGTTGAGGCTCCGCAGATTGATGAACTAAGAAAGATTATGAATATGAATGATATATTAGTTGAATCTTATTCTAAAGTTTTAAATAATATAAATTTTGATGCGATTGTAATGGATGCTGCGGACGTCAATGAGGAGAGGTTTTGTAATAGGATTCGAAAAAAAATTGAGAAAAAAGATAGAGTGATGATTTCAGAGCATAATGCCGATGACAAATATCCTATTGTTTCGGCTGCGTCCATAATTGCGAAGGCTGAGAGAGATAAAGAGATAGAAAGACTTGAAAAAGAAATAGGTATGGATATAGGAAGCGGCTATCCTGCAGATGATATAACAGTAAACTTTTTAGAAAAATGGATATCTGAGAAAGGTAATTTACCTACTTTTGCACGTAAATCGTGGAGTACCTCTAAAAAAATTCTAGAGAATTTTTCTCAAAAAAAGTTTAAAGATTTTGAATGATTTATTTCTACGTTAGTACTCCAACCTTTACTAGAGAAATGTGAATTATGGGATCTTCTTTCTTTAAGAAGAGGAAGATGCGACTACTGACGTATAATTTAATTTAAAAATTTTTTAGGAGATGAGAGTTTGGCTAACAATCGTATTTTGAAGAATATTCCAATTGTGGATAATCATATGCATCTCAGTAAGGATGGTAAAGGAATAGAAGCTGCCAAGGCTTTTTCGAAGGATGGTGGTACACACATATTCCTTGTTAACCTACCATCTTGGCACCACGATATAAACTCAGTTTCGGAATCAGCATATGAAAAAGTATTTAAAAATACTTTGAAACTTTCAACATATATTGAAGACAATCTGGATATTAAAGTTATGCCAGTTTTGGGAGTACATCCAGCAGAGCTTACCAAATGGATAGATCATGGTCTAAGTTTAAATCAGGTTAAAAATATAATGAAGCAAGGAATTAGCAAAGCTCGCCAGCTTGTGGAGGATAATATGGCAGTAGCTATTGGTGAAATTGGTAGGCCACACTATGAAGTATCTGAAGAAGTATTACAGGCCTCAAATGACATAATGAGACATTCTTTCGGTGAGGCAAAAAGTGCTGGATGTCCTGTCCAATTACACACGGAAAATCTTAGTCGAGATGATGTTCAATATGTAGTTGATATTGCTGATGATGTTGGATTAAGTCCAAATAAAATAATAAAGCACTTTACAAGCTCCCCATCCGAATTGAGTGCATGTAATGAAGAGAAAATTGTACCGTCAATATTGTCTTCAAAGGAAACTCTTAAGAGTGCTATCAAGAATGATTTGGATTTTTTGATGGAAACCGATTATTTAGATGATCCGAACAGACCTGGGGCAGTTCTTGGGCCCAGCACTATTCCACGGAGAGTAAGATGGATGTTGGATTCCAATCTTTCAGATAAAGAATACCTCCAAAGAATTCATAAGGACATGGTTGAAAAGGTATATAATATTGAGATAAATTACTGAGATTAAGTTTATTAAAAAATTTTAATCTTTTTATTTTTCACATCTAATAAGAGATAATGAGGTCCCGCCTCCCCGATTTGAACGGGGGACCAGTCGGTATCTGTATTTTTATAATCTACAGCCGACCGCTCTTCCAGACTGAGCTAAGGCGGGATTGTTTAGGTTTATTTAACCTGTCCAGTAGATAGTTATAGAGTACTAAAAAATTTTCCCAAAATGTATAAAAGGATTAAAGTTAACTTTTGTGAGAGTTTGAGATAGCAGTAAGTCCTCTCCCTTCAGCGAGAGGATACATGGACTCTCTCAAAAGAAAAACTTTATTTATTGCTTTTATAATATTGTAGTGACGGGATATCGGAAAGCCTTCGAGTTCTACAATCTGGTTGGGAGCGTCAAGGCGAAATGAATAACTCTCCTGAACGAAGAAAGCCTCTTCTGACATCAGGAGTACCGTGACCGTGCTCGAAGCCACTACCGTTGACCTGACCTCCATATATCAAGTCGGTGAGGTAGGTAGTAAATGTCAAAAAAGGGGACGTTCTCCCCTCACAGGACGTTCCTGTAAGTTTTCATCGGTAACTCGAAAACCAGATGGTACGAGCGAAGGGATGGAAGCTCCGTCCTTCAAGTCGGAGAGGAGGTCACACCGTCTAGCCTATCTTGAACAATTTTCACTTGCTTCCTTCGATTTCTTCGTTTATTTTTTTATCTATTTCGTCCCTAACAGTATTGCATATATCACACTTACGAGTTAAATGACAATCTCTGCAAAATCTTTTCATTATAGATTCTATGATTTCTTCCTTATTAGATAAAAATTCTATGTCATAATTCTCCATTTTTTCATTTAGAAAATCTTCAATTTCTCTTCTCATTACATATAAATAATTGTCCTGTTTTTATTTGTATTTTGATTTTTAAGTTGTAATGGTATATATGTTTATTTGGAATTTTTACTGAAAGGTCAGGCAGAATGCCCCCGTCTTCAGGCGGAGGATGAATGCCGATATCAAAGTTTATAAGTTGTAAGATGATGATGTATAGTAAGTGGTCATAGTTCGACCACACCAATCACGACCCATACGCAACTTGGATAAAATATAGGCTCCGCTTGTAGAGGCAGAACCATAGAACCCATCTGCACGGGGAGCATTAACAGGATATGGCGCGTCCGTGGCAGTCTCTATATTGAGGGTGCTTAAAGATTCTACCAACTTTAAGTGGTGGAGTACGTCAAATTAAGAAAGATAAAACCTCTTACTTTATCTTAACTCAGGACTAAGGCCTCCTTTTTGGGGTGTTGAAATGTCACGTATTAATAGAAAAAAATAAATAGTAAATTAAACTACAATCAAAAATATGATATACCAAATTATTTAAGCAGAAATTTTTTAGGTTAATTCAGAAAGTTTACCAGCAATACAAATTTATGAACTGAAAAGTAGAACTTATTAAGTAGGAAGTATCTTCAAATGAGTAGCTCAAAAGATCCAAGAAAAATTATCTTCGCCTCTTTATTGTTATTATTTTTGATAGTCTTGGTATTTACAATTATCTCTTTTGATGATACAGAAGTGAATGATGAAGTGGTAGATAAAGATTTAGTTGTAAAAGAGGGTGAGGCTTACTATTCTATTCAATTAGACCCTGGTACTTACGATGTACAGATAAAAGCTGATACTGGAATACATGTATATTATGAGGGAGGAGGGGATTTCAATTCCGAAGTCATTAAAGAAAGGGGACTAGTAGAGTCAAAGGTAGGAAATTCAGTTATATATCATGCTGTGTCTGAGGAAAAAACATCAATAGCATATTATGGATATTATGGCGAAGAATTATATTATATTAATTATTATGAAGACACCATCACTATAACTGAACCGTGTGAGCTTAAGATAGGAATACCTTCACCGTCACAACTATCCTTTGAAGAAGAGGCAAATGTGACAGTAAAAATTACCTAATACATTTAAATCACAACAAAATTAAGAGTTAGATGTATTAGATGTCATAAAATTACATCCCTAGATCTATTCTATTTTTTAGCATCAATCACTGACTAAAATTTTGCTCAATATTTTAATTTTTCTGACATTTAAAATTCTGGTAAATACTATTTTAAAGGGTATTATACAGCTACCCATTTCGTTATATACCGAGCAACCTTCATGACAATTTTTACTAATTTGTGAAACGATATGAATTGAATCATCAATTTTTAATCTTGTATTTTGAAAGCTCTATCTCTTTTATTTTTATGTTTTCAGCAAAATCATCAAAGTCGACATCTACGTCTTTTTCGTTTTTTCCTAGCTTCTAATGTTTTTAACTTCAAGAAGAATTACTTGTTTTATTTTTTTTGATTATTTTGATTAGCGTGAAATAACTAATAATCTCTTAATAGCTCAATATCTTTGTTTAGGTTTTTGGATATTTTTTTCTCTAGTTCAGATATAAT
>SL_8KL_010_SEDDRAFT_10002047_pt1 | contig 17382 bp, 14 predicted proteins | sample SodLakKL_010_SED_4_FD_11160 | JGI IMG/M metagenome (IMG submission 11160)
AATATAAGCATCAGATCTCTTCAAGATAAAAGACTCTTTTCCTTTTATCTTGAGGGCTGCATTAATACCCGCCACTATTCCTTGTGCAGCAGCTTCCTCATATCCGGAGGAGCCGTTCACCTGCCCTGCAAAATATATTCCCTCCAAATGCCTGGCTTCCATGGTTAAATTAAGCTGTGTAGCATCTATGCAGTCGTATTGTATAGCGTACCCCGGCCTTATAATCTTAAGATTTTCCAGTCCCGGTATGGTTTTAAGCATAGCCCACTGCACATCTTCCGGCATGCTGGTGTACAGCCCCTGGACGTACATCTCTTGGGCATCCCATCCTTCAGGTTCTAAAAATATTTGATGTTTCTTTTTTTCAGGAAACCTGATAACTTTATCTTCTATAGATGGACAGTATCTAGGACCAGCCCCTTTTATTTCCTCGGAAATCAGGAGAGATTTTTCTAAATTTTTTTTTATCACATCATGGGTCTTTTCAGTAGTATGGGTTAGCCAGCATGGAATTTGCTTTTCTGGATAAGGGTCTATTCTATCAAAAAAAGAAAACTGCATTTTCCCTTTGCTTTCAGGCTGTATCTTCATTTTATTAAAATCAACATATTTTTTGCTTATCCTGGGTGGGGTAGTAGTTTCAAAGCGAAATATTTTAAATCCCAGCTCTTCAATATTTTCCGATAACTTATTTGCAGGCATCTGTCCCTGGGGACCGCTGCTTACAGAATTTAATCCAATCAAAACCTTTGATCTTAAATATGTTCCCGAAGTTATGACTACCGCCTGGGCAAAATATTTTGCTCCTGTATCAGTAATAACTCCCCTTACTTTTCCTTCTTTTTTTAAAACCTCTTCTACTATCCCCTGCCGCACATCAAGATTTTCAGTATTTTCTATTACTCTTTTCATCTTCAAATGATAGCTTGTTTTATCGGCTTGTGCTCTTAAAGCCCTTACTGCAGGACCTTTTTTTGTGTTCAGCATTTTNATCTGTATAAAAGAGCGGTCAATATTTTTGGCCATTTCGCCTCCTAAAGCATCTATTTCTCTAACAAGATTTGACTTGGCCGGACCTCCTATGGCAGGGTTGCAAGGCATAAGGGCAATATGCTCCAGGCTAATAGTAATCATCATAGTTTTACACCCAAGCCTTGCGGAAGCCAGGGCCGCCTCGCATCCTGCATGTCCAGCTCCAACTACTATAACATCATATTCTCCGGCCAAATAGTTCATTGAATTTACTACCTCCTGTTATTTTCCGATACAAAATTCGCTGAATATTTTATTTAAAATACCTTCCTCCAGAGCTTCTCCGGTAATTTCTCCTAAACATTCCCAGCCTCTTCTTAAATCTATAGTTATTAAATCTAAAGGTATCTCCTCTTCTATCCCCTGCAGTGCTTCCGATATATTTTTTTTGGCTTTTTCCAAGGATCCTTTTTGCCTGCTATTATTAATAAGTATTGATTCTGCAGGGGTAATTTCCCCCTTAAAAACCAAATTTAAAATGCTTTCCTCNAGTTTCTTTAACCCGCTACCGTATTTAAAAGATGCTTTAATAACAGGCCTTTCATCTATTTTTTTAATTATTTCCTCCACTTTTTCTGAGTCAACCAGGTCAATTTTATTAATTATAAATATGCTTTTTTTGTTTTTTANCATTTCCATTATGGTCCTGTCTTCTTCNTCAATACCAACCTTTGCATCTACTATAAACAATACCAGATCGCTTTCCCTGACAGCCTTTTCTGCCCTCTCGACTCCTATTTTTTCTACTACATCTTTTGTTTTTCTAATACCTGCCGTGTCAATAACCCTCAAAGGAACACCCCGGATACTAATAACTTCTTCCAGTATATCTCTGGTGGTACCCGGTATTTCCGTTACAATGGCTCTCTGCTCTTTCAAAAGAGCATTTAAAAGTGAAGACTTTCCCACGTTAGGTTTTCCAATAATAGTTGTTTTCAGACCCTCTCTAAATATTATGCCATCGTCAGCAGTTTCAAGTATTTCTTCTATTTCAGCTACTATCTCCTTAGTTGATTTCTTTATTTTTTCTACTGTTACCTCTTCAATATCTTCTTCAGGAAAGTCTAAGTTAACTTCCACCAGCGCTAGAAGGCCAACTATTTTTTCTTTTATGTCCTTTATTTTATCATACAGTTTTCCTTCAATTTGAGAAACTGCTATTTCCCTTCCTGCGTCCGTTTTAGCTCTTATAATATCCATAACAGCTTCTGCCTGGGTCAAATCTATCCGGCCGTTTAAAAAAGCTCTCTGGGTAAACTCTCCCCTTTCTGCCATCCTGGCCCCCTGCTTTAAACATAACTCAAGAATTTTCCTTAAAGGTACTATCCCTCCGTGACAGTTTATTTCCACAATATTTTCCCTGGTATATGTATGAGGAGCAGACATAAANCTAACCAACNCCTCATCTACTATCTTTTCATCCTCCGGATTAACTATTTTTCCGTAAATCAATTTATGGGACTTTAATTCCTTATTTTTTGTTTTAAAGACTTTCTTTACTATACTAAAGGCGTCTTTTCCGCTGAGNCGAACTATGCCTATACCCCCTTCTCCCAGGGGTGTAGATATTGCAGTAATAGTATCACTATCCACTACTCTCACCTTCCTTAACTACTATTTCATTTTAAATGTTTAAAAAGGGCATGCTGCTGTATTTAAGCAGACATGCCCGTTATATTCACTCTTTATCAAGTTATTAACTCACGTTTTCTTTTTCTTTAGTTTTTTTCAATGTTATTACAACTTTTCTGAAAGGCTCGTCTCCCTGACTGTATGTAACCACAGAAGGATTATTTTGCAAGGCTGTGTGTATTATTCGTCTTTCCTGTGGAATCATGGGCTCTAATACAATATTTCTTTTCCCTTTTATTACTTTATGTGCAAGATTTTCAGCCAGGTTTTTTAAGGTCCCTTCCCTTCTTTGGCGATAATTCTCTACATCTATGATTATCCTTTGAAATTGCTGGAACTGCTTGTTTACTACTAAGTTTGTTAGATATTGAATAGAGTTTAATGTTTGTCCTCTTTTTCCTATTAAAACCCCTAAATTTTCTCCAATAATTTCTATATAAACGGCACTTTCATTCTGTTTTTCTATCTCTACCTCTACATTTTCCAGTCCAATTTTCTCAATTGTTTCTTTAACAAAATCTCTGGCATATTCTGCAGGGTTCTTCTTAATATTTATTTTAACTTTAGCCAACCGGGTACCTATTAATCCAAAAAACCCTTGACTTGGTTCGCACAAAACCTCTATCTCTGCATTATCCTTTTGTATCCCCAACTCCTCTAGACCTTTAACAACTGCCTCATCTATCGTTTTTCCTGATGTCTCAACTGTTTTCATTCTCTTTTAACGCCCCTTTCAAGACGGGTTTATTCATTAATAAGTGTTGACCTAAAGAAATAAAGTTACTTACTACCAGATATAATACCAGGCCTGCAGGAAATTGAATACTGATTACTAATAGCATTATAGGCATAAATATTAAAAGACCCTTTTGTGCCTGATCTGTTGTCATTGTTTTTTGTTGCAAAAAAGTAGTTAACCCTGCAAGTATGGGGAGTATATAATTCGGGTCAGGTACTGTCATATCAAGATTTAAAAACATGGGACTAAAATTTGGTATTTGCTCAAATAAAATATCCCGCTCCCTAAGCAATTGAAACATGGCAATTAATACAGGAAACTGTATGATCAAAGGTAAACAACCTGCTATGGGGTTAACATTGTGCTGTTTCCATAATTTCATTGTTTCCTCGTTAAGCTTTTCTTTATCGTCTTTATGTTTCTCCTGTATTTTCTTAATTTCTGGCTGCAAATCCTGCATGGCTTTTGCTGACTTTATCTGTTTATGGGTTAAGGGAAATGTAAGAACCCTTACGATTATAGTTAAAATAATTATAGCTAACCCATAATTTCCGGAGAATTCGTATAAATATTGTAGTACTGTCAGCAATAGATCCACTATTGGCTGGATCATCTAATTGCCTCCTTTTTGATTAGGCATTACCTTTATATCAATAAATATGTCAACATCTAATTTAAAGGATCATATCCTCCTGGATTAAAAGGGTGACATTTTATCAATCTTACAAATATAAGTTTAATAGCCTCTAATAATTGTTTTTCTTTAAGCGCTTTAAACGCATAACTGGAACATGTAGGGTAAAAACGACAGCTCCTGGGCAATAATGGTGATATTAATTTTTTATAAATTGTTATAAATAATAACAATATTTTTTTCATTTTTTATTCCTCTTTGTTACAAATTAATATTTTACTTTTTTTGAACAATATATTCAAGTCTTTCCAGGTTTTTTTATAATCTAATTCTACCGCCTTTTTTCTTGCAACGATAACAAGATCAAATCCCTTTTCCAATTCATTTTCTCTAAGGCGATATACCTCTCGATATAATCTTTTTAACCGGTGGCGCACTACACTGTTACCAACTTTTTTACTGATAGAAATACCTATCCTGTTTTCTTCCCTGTTATTGGGCATTATATATAATACTGTGAAGGGAGAAACATAATATTTTTTATTTTTATACACCTTTTTAAATTCCCGGGTTTTCTTTAAAGCTTTGATCAAAAACATACCACCGCCATTTAATTGTCCTTATCTTTTTTTCCTATAAAGCTAAAATAGGCCACTTCTAACTGCGACCTATGCAGACATTACTTTTCTACCTTTCCTCCTTCTCCTTCTTAAAATTATTCTTCCAGACTGAGTTCTTGACCTTTTTCTAAACCCGTGGTTCCGTTTTCTTTTAATACGTTTGGGCTGATAAGTTCTTTTCAATATCTTACACCTCCATTATTTCTAAAATAAAGCTTTCCCCTAAAGACTAAAGCAATTATATCTATTTCTATTCTCCCTGTCAAGTCTATTAAACTCCCGTAATTACTTTGTTTTTCTCTATTTTTCAGTAAAACATTCTTATTGTATAATAAGTATTATTTTGTTATTATAACTATAAAATGTTTTCAATATGTAAAGTTATTAACAAATGTGGATAACCTGTGGATAAAAATGTTAAAAAGTATTAAGGAGGCATTGTATGAATGAAAACATAGAATCTATTTGGCAAACTGCCCTTTATGAAATAGAAAAAAAGTTGAACAAGCCCAGTTTTGAAACCTGGATTAAACCTACCAAACCTGTTGCTATTAAAGATTCTATTCTTTTTTTAAAAGTTCCAAATGATTTTTCTAGAGACTTTATAGAATCTCGATATAGCAATTTAATTAATAAAACACTGGAAGATGTCTGTGACCTTAACCTTTCCGTAAAATTTGTAATATCTGATAGTTCTGAATCTGTAGATGAAGAAGAGGATTTATGGGAAGAATCTAGTGAACAGGAATCTGTTATTAAAAACAACCAAAAAGAAAACAATTCCTTTTCATCAGAAAAGTATAAAAATAATAATTTTTGGCTAAATCCAAAATATAGCTTTGAAACTTTTGTTATAGGTAATGGAAATCGTTTTGCTCACGCTGCTTCTTTAGCTGTAGCAGAGTGCCCGTCTAAATCTTATAATCCTCTATTTATTTATGGAGGCGTTGGTTTAGGTAAAACTCACCTTATGCATGCCATAGGTCGTCACGTTTTAATAAATAATGGGGTTAGTAACGTAGTTTATATTACTTCTGAAAAATTCACAAATGAGTTTATTAATGCCATTAGGGATAATAAAACTAATGATTTTCGTAATAAATATAGGAATATTGATGTTCTCTTAATTGATGATATTCAATTTTTAGCCGGCAAAGAACAAACTCAAGAAGAATTTTTTCATACTTTTAACGCTTTACATGAAAATAATAAACAAATTACTATATCTAGTGACCGTCCCCCTAAAGAAATACCTACCCTGGAAGATCGACTTCGTTCTAGATTTGAGTGGGGATTAATAACAGATATTCAGCCCCCGGATTTGGAAACACGAATTGCTATTATTAGAAAAAAAGCGCGATTAGAAAATTTTGAACTTCCCAACGAAGTCATTCTTTATATTGCTAAAGAAATAAATAACAATATAAGAGAAATTGAAGGGGCGTTGATACGGATAGTTGCTTATTCATCCCTTTCCGGTTATAAAATAGATCTGGATCTGGCTAAAGAAGCCTTAAAAGATATTATAACCCCTTATAAAGGCGAAAATGTAACAATTGATTACATACAAAAAATTACAGCAGACCACTTTAAATTGAAAAAGGAAGATCTAAAGTCAAAAAGAAGAACAAAAAATATCACTGTCCCCCGACATATAGCCATGTATTTATGTAGGGAAATAACAGATTTTTCTCTTCCAAAAATTGGAGAGGAGTTCGGAGGCCGTGATCATACTACAGTAATGCATGCTCACCATAAAGTAGTTGAAGATATGTCCAAAAACTACAGTTTTAAAAAATTACTAGAAGAAATTACTGATAAAATAAAAAATAATAAAAATAATTAATTATAACTGTTAACAGTTTTGTGGATAAAAAATTTTATTTGTTAATAAAAAAAATTTTTTAAATTATCATGTTAATTATACTAATAATATTTTTTTAATTCACCATTTCTTACACAGATAAAAAACCTATTTTACCGTTATTAACATATTTTTTACACATTTCCACAGGACTTATTACTTCTATTATTAATTTATTATTATATGTATAAGTAATAATAAATATGCAGAAAATAAATAAAAAGGATGATAGAAATGAAATTTTGCAGCAACCAAAATGAACTTCTTTTTTTTGTTAAGTCAGCAGGAAAGATTGTTCCACAAAAAAGTACTATCACAGCTTTAGAAGGTCTTTACTTGAATATAGAGGATGATAATTTAAACATTTCCGCTACAAACCTTGAAGCTGGCATTAAATGCTACCTGCCAATAGAAGTAGAAGAAGTAGGTTCAGTAATACTACCCAATAAATTTTCTGATATTGTAAGACTACTACCTGAAAAACGTCTTTACATTGAAGTTAATGACAAATTCAATGCTTCAATAAACTGTGGTAAATCTAAATTTTTACTTAAGGGAGCTGATCCCCAGGAATACCCTCAACTGCCGGTATGGGAGGAACCGGAGGACTTGAAAATTCGGGTAGATTTGTTAAAGGATTTAATAAATCAAACTATTTTTTCTGTCTCTCATGATGAAAGTAAACCTGCTTTAATGGGTATTTTATTCACTCTGGAAGATAATACAATCACCCTTACTTCTACAGATTCTTTTCGCCTTTCTATAAGCAAAGGAACAGTAGAAAATAAACGGGACGACAAATTACAGTTTATAGTACCTTTAAAAATTTTAAGTGAGTTGATTAAATATAATTTTTCTGAGGAGTATATTAATATTAAGATAAAAGACAACCAGATTTTATTTAAAATTGATGAATTTCTGTTTTTTTCTAAACTGTTGGAAGAAAATTATCCACAAGTTGAAAGGATAATTCCAGAAGAAAAAACTACAAAAGCAGTTGTTTCCAGAAAAGAAATGTTAGAATCTCTGCAGAGGGTTATGCTTATTTCTGAGGGTAATAATTTTATTACCATGTTGAAAGTTAAGGATTCAAGTATTATATTAAAGGCAAACTCAGAGGTGGGTAGCACGGAAGAGGAAGTACAAGCAAAGGTAGATGGTGAAGAGATAGAGATATATTTAAATACAAGCTATTTAATTGAACCCCTCAAGGTAATAGATGTTGATGACATAATATTTAACTTTAATGCCTCTAACGGTCCCTGTGTAATTAATTTTTACGAAAATCCGGATAGTTTTTTATATTTACTTTTACCCATAAAAAGTTAAATTTTTAAACAGGGGGTCAGTCCTTGCAATTAAAAAAAATAAGTTTAACCAGTTTCAGAAATTACAATAAAGTAGAAGTATTATTTGACCCTTTTTTAAATATTCTTCTAGGCGACAATGCTCAGGGAAAAACAAACCTTCTGGAATCTATTTTTTATTTGTCCGGGGGAAGCTCTAACCGTACTTTCCAAGACAAAGAGCTGATCAAGTGGGAAAAAGATAGTTTTACTATTTCGGCCCTTTTTGAAACCAGAAAAGGAAATTATAATTTACAAATTTTAAAATCATTGGATGGAAAAAAGGATATAAAAGTTAACGGTATTGAACAAAAAGGGCTTCCCCAGGTTCTAAAGGCCGTAGTATTTTCACCTGACGATTTAAATTTAGTAAAGGGAGCACCTTCTCTCAGGAGAAATTTTATAGATAGAGAAATATCACAAATTTATTCTCTTTATGGATATAATTTAGTAAATTATAATAAAATTTTACGTCAGCGCAATAAACTGTTAAAATTAAATATAGATAGAAATAAATTAATGAAAAATTTAGAAGCATGGAATGATCAGCTCATTGAATACGGAAGTTTTATAATTTTAAAGAGATTGGAAGTAGTTAAAAAGCTGGCCATTCTTTCCAGATTAATATACCGTAGATTGACTGATAACCAGGAAAACCTGGATGTTTCTTATTATAGCAATTTAAAGATTGACAAAGATTTTACGATAGATCAAATAAAAGACGCATATTTCAATACTTTAACAAAAAAAAGGGAGGAAGAGGTAAAAAACAGGACAACTCTTTTGGGACCTCACCGGGATGACCTTATTATTTCTATAAATAATAAACAGGCTAGAAACTACGCTTCTCAGGGACAGCAGAGGTCCTGCATACTTGCACTGAAGCTTTCGATAATAGAGCTTATAAAGGCACAGTATGGAGAATATCCGCTACTCCTTTTGGACGATGTTTTTTCAGAGTTGGATAGAAAGCGAAGGGATTTTTTAATAAAAGAAATAAAAAGCAGTGTACAGACATTTATTACCAGCACCCGGGAAAATAACTTAAATGAAGAGATAGCTTACCCTGCAAAAAATTTTTTAATAAAGAAAGGGGAGTGCTGTCCCATTTCTTATGGAGAAGATAACGAATGTTTTGGAGAAAACCTTTAAAAGCTTAGGTGTAAAAAGTAAGATTAAAAAGGAAATGGTTCATTTTTATTGGAAAGAAGTGGTTGGACCAAATATTGCTTCTCAAACGGAAAGCGCTTATTTAAAGGATGGAATACTCTTTGTCAGGGTTGAAAACTCTATGTGGTCTCAGCAGTTGAGTTTTTTAAAACAAAGTCTCATAAACAAATTAAACCATAAGTTAGGCAGCCATATTGTAAAGGATATTTACTTTCAGGTAGGTTTAGTAATGGAAGATGTGGAAAAAATTCAAGTTGATTATACTGAATTGAATAAAGTAGAGTTAAATAAAGACGAATTAGAAAAAATAGAAGAAATAGCTAATGAGGTAAAAGACGAAAAAATAAGGGAAAAAGTTAAAAACATTTTAGAAAATAATGTTAGATTAACTAAATATAAAAAACAAACAGGCTGGGTAGAATGTGAAATATGCAGTGCTTTATTTAAGCCCAGGGAAAAAGAGTTAAGATGCCCTATATGTTTACCCATTTTAAATAGAAGGAGGTAAAATAAGTGTACCTTCACATAGGTAATTCTATGATTGTTCCGGTTATAGATATTTTAGGTATTTTTGACCTTACTTTAAACAAAAGCAATATAACCAAAGAGTTTCTTCAATCTAAAGATGAAGTTGTAGTTAGTGCGGACATAAAAGAATGCAAATCATTTATTATTACAAAGGATAAACTTTATTATTCGCCAATTGCGCCTGCCACCTTAAAGAAAAGAATAGAAAAAATAAAATAATTCATCCTATTAGCAGATAAACACAGGAGGTTTTTTGATGGAAAATAACAAAGAACAATATGATGTACAACAAATTCAAGTACTGGAAGGTCTAGAGGCAGTTCGCAGACGGCCGGGTATGTATATTGGATCTACCGGGAAAAAAGGGTTACACCACCTGGTTTTTGAAGTTGTGGATAACAGTATAGATGAGGCAGTGGCAGGTTTTTGTAATGAAATTGAAGTTATTGTGCATGAGGAAAATTATATTACTGTAAAAGATGATGGCCGCGGCATTCCAGTGAGAATCCATCCTAAAATTAATAAGACCGCCGTGGAGGTTGTATTAACCCTGCTGCATGCCGGCGGTAAATTTGGAGGGGAAGGTTATAAGGTAGCCGGTGGTCTCCACGGGGTAGGTCTTTCGGTTGTTAACGCTTTGTCGGAGTGGTTGGAAATTGAAGTTAAGAGGGACGGGGGATTTTATTTTCAACGTTATGAGAAGGGTAAACCTGTTACTGAATTAAAAAAGACAGGTGAGGCCGAAGAGGAAGGAACAAAGATATCATTTACTCCCGATAAGGAAATTTTTGACGAAGTAAATTTTGATTTTGATACATTATCCCAAAGGATCAGGGAACTAGCTTTTCTTAATAAAGGGGTAAAAATTGTTTTAAGAGATCAGAGAAAAAACAAGGAAAAAGAAGAAGTTTATAAATACGATGGCGGCATAAAATCTTTTGTAAATTATTTAAATAGTACCAAGGAAGTTGTGCATAAGGAACCCCTTTATTTTCAAAATTCCGTTAAAGACTACGAGCTGGAAATAGCCCTGCAGTATCACACGGGATATAGTGAGCTAATTTATTCTTTTGCCAATAATATTCATACGTACGAGGGCGGAACCCATGAGTTGGGGTTTAAATCTTCCCTTACCCGCCTGGTAAACGATTACGCTCGTAAATTTAACCTGCTTAAAGAAGGAGAAAATAATTTTACNGGCGAGGATATAAGGGAAGGACTTACCGCTGTTGTTAGNATTAAACTGCAAGATCCCCAGTTTGAAGGACAGACAAAGACCAAGCTNGGTAATGCTGCTGTAAGAGGTATTGTTGATTCTTTTCTTTATGAAAATTTAGGTCATTTTTTAGAAGAAAATCCTAATGTGGCAAAAAAAATCATAGGCAAATCCCTTCAGGCTTATCGTGCCAGGGAAGCTGCTCGTAAAGCCCGGGAGTTAACCAGGAGGAAAAATGCCCTGGAAATTACCAACCTGCCGGGCAAACTGGCTGATTGTTCATCTAAGGACCCTTCTATCAGTGAACTGTATCTGGTAGAGGGCGATTCTGCCGGGGGTTCGGCTAAACAAGGAAGGGACAGGAGATTCCAGGCTATTTTACCCCTGAGGGGTAAAATATTAAACGTAGAAAAGGCCCGGATTGATAAAATACTGGCCAACGAAGAGATAAGAACTATAATTACAGCTTTAGGAACGGGTATTGGCGATGAATTTGATTTGAAAAAATCCCGCTACAACAGAATTATAATTATGACTGATGCTGATGTAGATGGATCTCATATCCGCATTTTGCTGTTAACTTTTTTTTACCGCTACATGAAACCTCTTATAGAGGCTGGTTATATATATATAGCTCAGCCCCCTCTGTACAAAGTTAAAAATAACAAAGAGGAAAATTATTTTTATAGTGATGAGCAACTGGATAATTTTATGAATAAAACCGAAAAAAACAATTTTTCTCTGCAGAGGTATAAAGGTTTGGGAGAAATGGATCCCACCCAGCTATGGGAAACTACTATGAATCCGGAAAGTAGGACTGTTTTACAGGTAAACCAGACGGATGTTATTTTGGCAGATACAATATTTTCAACTTTAATGGGAGATAAGGTAGAGCCCAGGAGACAGTTCATAGAAGAACACGCTCAAACTGTAAGGAACCTGGATATTTAATATGATGATGAAGAAGGATGTGGTTTAAAGATGACTGAGTTTACTCACGGCAAAGTAGTTGGCATTAATATTCAGGAAGAAGTTAAAAATTCTTTTATGGATTATGCCATGAGCGTTATTGTGAGCCGTGCTTTACCAGATGTAAAGGATGGTCTGAAACCGGTTCACAGGAGAATTCTTTTTGCCATGCATGAGCTGGGAATTACACCTGACAAACCCCACCGGAAATCTGCCAGAATAGTTGGGGAGGTTTTAGGTAAGTACCATCCTCACGGCGACCTTGCTGTTTATGAAGCCATGGTCAGGTTAGCACAGGATTTTTCCTGCCGTTACCCGTTGGTTGATGGACACGGCAACTTTGGGAGCATAGATGGAGATTCCGCTGCTGCCATGAGGTATACGGAAGTAAGAATGGCTAAGATTGCCGAGCAAATGCTTCTGGATATAAATAAAGAAACTATTGACTATCGTACTAACTTTGATGACAGCCTGGAAGAACCAGTGGTATTACCGGCCCGCTTTCCCAACCTTCTAGTAAACGGGTCTTCAGGAATTGCCGTTGGAATGGCTACCAATATCCCTCCTCATAATCTGGGTGAAGTTATAGATGGAATTTTTGCACTCATAGATAATCCACAGCTAGAGGCTTCGGAAATTCAAAATATAATAAAAGGTCCTGATTTCCCCACGGGAGGAGAAGTTTTAGGTAAAGGCGGGATTGAATCAGCATATACAAGCGGCCGGGGTATTATCAGAATAAGGGCCAAGACGAATATAGAAAAACTTAAAGGGGATAAAACCCGTATAACTGTTACGGAACTGCCCTATCAGGTAAATAAGGCCCGTCTCATAGAAAAAATTGCCCAGCTGGTAAGGGAAAAGAAAGTAGAGGGTATCACAGATTTAAGGGACGAATCTGACCGTACTGGTATGCGGGTGATTATTGATCTTAGAAAAGATATTAACCCTAAGATTTTGCTGAATAAACTTTTAAAGTTTACGCAGCTTGAACAGACTTTTGGGGTTATAATGCTGGCTTTAGTTGAGGGGCAGCCCAAAGTATTAAACCTAAAAGAAATGTTGGAGGAGTATTTAAAACATCAGAAAGATGTGATTACCCGGAGGACTCGTTTTGATTTAAAGAAAGCAGAAGACCGGGCTCATATTCTAGAGGGATTGAGGATAGCTCTTAATAACCTTGATGCTGTTATTAAATTAATCAGGGCCTCTGAAACAGTAAAAGAAGCCAGGGCTGGCTTAATGGAAAACTTTAACCTGTCGGAAAAGCAGTCCCAGGCTATTTTAGATATGAGGCTGCAAAAATTAACTGCTTTAGAAAGGGATAAGCTGGAAGAAGAATACTTGGAATTGATTAAAAAAATTGCATATTTTAAAGAGGTTCTCCAAAGCGAAGAGTTGGTTTATCAGATAATAAAAGATGAGATGAAACAGGTTAAAGAAAAGTTTGCTGATGAAAGGAAAACAAAGATAATACCTGGGGAAGAAGACATACAAGTTGAAGATATGATTGCCGAAGAGGACGCGGTAATAACTTTAACCCATCAGGGCTATATCAAGCGGCTTCCCCTGGATACTTACCGGAGCCAAAAGAGGGGTGGAAGGGGTATAACCGGTATGGGCACTAAAGAAGATGATTTTCTAGAGCATCTTTTTATTACGACTACCCTTCACAATCTTCTTTGCATAAGCAACCTGGGCAAACTTTACCGTCTTAAAGTATATGAAATACCAGAAGCTGGAAGGCAGGCCAGGGGTACTAATATAATAAATCTTCTTTCTCTGGAGTCGGGAGAATTTATAACTACTGTTATTCCAGTTAACGAATTTACCAGTGATAACAATATTTTTTTTGCTACTAAAAAGGGATATGTTAAAAAGACACCTCTAAGCGAATTTCGCACGGCTAGAAAAGGGGGGCTGAGAGCCCTTTCTTTAAAAGAAAAAGATGAACTTATAGGCTGCAGAATTACCAATGGTGATAGGGAAATTCTTATGGGTACAAGAAAAGGCAAAAGCATCAAGTTTCATGAGAACGATGTTCGGACTATGGGACGAACAGCCCGGGGAGTTAAAGGAATAAGACTATTTGAAGATGACAATGTAGTAGGCATGGAAACTGTTTGCCAAAATATGGATATATTAGTTGTGACTGAAAAGGGTTTTGGTAAGAGGACTTCTGTGGAAGAATACCGTAGACAAAGCAGAGGCGGCAAGGGAATTTATACGGCGGATATTACTTCTAAGACCGGTCCACTAATCGGTTTCCGGGGAGTGCGCCTTGAAGACGATGTTATGATTATAACTGCCAAGGGAATAATTATCCGACAGAAAGCAAAGCAGATCTCCCGCCAGGGAAGGCAGACCCAGGGTGTTACGTTAATAAAAGTAGGTGGTGGAGACAGGGTAGTAAGTTATGCCCGGGTGCCGGCTAAAAATTAGGGGGCGAGAAGGGTGTAAAAACATATCTCATTCACCTGGCACCTGTACTCTATAGGGGAGCAATGCTACTTTAAACATAAAGCATTAAAATGCTTTCTGAGATTTTTTAAAGAGAAAGAAGGATTTTGTATAAGTACAGGCGAAGTTTTAGTTTTAACATTTTTAGAGATGAAAGGAGAAAATCTTTTGACTCAGGAAAAGAAAAGAGTTTTAATTACCGATACAACTCTAAGAGATGCGCACCAGTCATTGATGGCTACCCGGATGAAAACAGAAGAGATGGCTCCTATTCTAGAAGTTATGGATCAGGTAGGATATCATTCCCTGGAGGTTTGGGGAGGGGCTACTTTTGATAGCTGCATGCGCTTTTTAGACGAAGACCCCTGGGACCGCCTCCGAACTATGAGAAAATACCTTAAAAACACCAAGCTTCAGATGCTTCTCCGGGGACAGAATCTGGTGGGTTACCGTCATTACGCCGATGATGTGGTAGAGGAATTTATTAAAAATACGGCCGACTGTGGTCTTGATATAATCCGTATATTTGATGCCCTAAACGATTTACGAAACATGGAAAAGGCTCTGGAGGTATGCAAAAAAGAAAAGATTCATGCTCAGGCTACCGTAAGCTATACCATCAGTCCCTACCATGATATTGACCATTTTGTAAATCTAGCCAAAAAGATTTCGGAAATGGGGGCCGATTCTTTCTGTATTAAAGATATGGCCGGACTCATTTCCCCCTACGATGCATATGAGTTAGTAAGCCAGCTGAAGAAGGCTGTAGATATACCTATTCAGCTTCACTGCCATTATACCAGCGGAATGGCTTCTATGGCCTACCTTAAAGCTATTGAGGCCGGGGTAGACGTGGTGGATACAGCTACATCCTCCCTTTCTCTGGGGACTTCACAGCCTCCTACAGACAGTATAGTTACGGCTTTAAAAGGCACTCCTTATGACACGGGGCTGGATTTGGAGCTTCTTTTAGAAGTGAGCAATCATTTTAAGGAAATCCGTAAAAAATATAATATTCCCATAGATATTGTTTTAGGCGTGGATACCAACGTTTTAACCTACCAGGTGCCGGGAGGTATGATTTCTAATTTAGTCTCCCAGCTGGCAGAACAAAACGCCACCCACCTGTTACCCAGCGTTCTAGAAGAAGTTCCCCGGGTAAGGGCAGACCTGGGATTTCCACCCCTGGTTACTCCCTCCAGTCAGATAGTGGGTTCTCAGGCTGTGGTAAACGTTATTACTGGTGAACGTTATAAAATGGTTTCTAACGAAGTGAGAAACTACCTGAAAGGCTCGTACGGGCAGCCTCCCGCTCCCATGAATCAGGAATTGCAAAAACAGGTATTAAAAGGTGAGGAGCCTATTTTCAACAGGCCCGCGGATAACCTGGGACCGGAAATGGAAAAAGCCCGGGAGACTATAAAAGAATTAATGGAAAAAGAAGAAGACGCTATTTCTTACGCTATTTTTCCGCAGGTGGCAGAAGCTTTCTTTAAGAGGAGAAAAGGGTTGGAACCTTCTCTGGCATCAGCCGCTAAAAAAGATGAGGTGAAGGAGGAAAAACCTGAGAAAGTAGACATAAACTTAGAAAAAATAGGAAGTGCAGATTTTGATTCAGCTGTGAAAGATAAAGAAGGCAGGATTGTTGGATACCCGGTGTAGTATTAGGTTTTGGCATAGCTTATTTTAGCCGGGCAGTTTAAACAATCTGAATGTTCTTTTTTCAGAATAGTCTTTTTTCAGTTGACAAAAAGCTTTATTATAGTTTATAATTAAAAAAATTTTTTAAAAGCTGTGAAGGGGATAAGTAGGCCAGAATTGAAGGATGCAGAGAGCCGGAGAAAGCTGAGATACCGGTATCCGTTCTCCTGGTTCCAAGTCACCCTGGAGCTGCCCGCTGAAAATGAACTGTGAAACGATAAGTAAGCGGCGCCGGTTTATCCGTTATGTCAGGTTTAAACCTGAGAGGTCCCGGAATGATTCACGGGGTAATAAGGGTGGTACCGCGAATAATACCTTTCGTCCCTTAATGATGGGCGAAAGGTTTATTTTATTTAGTTTAATTTAATTATTTTTTCTATTATAATGGAGGTGTGTAGAGCCGTGAGCGAGCTAATTTATATTAATGGAGCAATGGTTCCCCGGGAAGAAGCTAAAGTATCAGTTTTTGATCATGGTTACCTGTACGGTGATGGAGTATTTGAAGGTATAAGAACCTATAACGGTCGAGTTTTTAAGCTTACTGAGCACCTGGAGAGGCTTTATGAATCGGCAAAATCCATATTACTAAACATCCCTTTAACCATGGAAGAACTGGAGAGGGATGTTCTGGAAACAGTTCGCCAAAATGACCTTCGGGATGCCTATATTCGTATTGTAGTTTCCCGGGGACCGGGGGATCTGGGACTGGATCCCAATAAATGTCCCCATCCTACGGTAGTAATTATAGCCAGCAAAATTTCTATTTTCCCTCAGGAATTGTATGATGAGGGGTTAAAGGTAGTTACCGTGGCTACCCGCAGAAATATTCCTGATGCTTTAGATCCCAAAATTAAGTCCCTTAATTATTTAAATAATATTTTGGTTAAGATTGAGGCTAATCAGGCGGGGGTTTTAGAAGCTATCATGTTTAACCGCTCTGGTTACATTACGGAAGGGTCGGGAGATAATATCTTTATCGTCAGGAAAGGAATAATTATTACACCTCCCACCTATGTCGGAGCACTGGAGGGTATAACCCGGGAAGTAGTTATGGGACTGGCCAAGGAGAAAGATTATACCGTTTTGGAGCGGCCTTTTACCCGGCATGACCTTTATGTTGCTTCGGAATGTTTTTTAACTGGCACGGCGGCGGAAGTAATCCCGGTTATAGATGTGGATGGTCGGATAATAGGAGATGGTAAACCGGGCAAAATNACCTGTGATATTATGAAGACTTTTAAAGATTATGTAATGAATAATGGTACTTCTATATACGGATAGGTAATATAAAAATTGAAGAGGAGAGTGAATTTGATTGCGTAGTGACAGTGTTAAAAAGGGTATTGAAAGGGCGCCTCACCGTTCCTTGTTTAAAGCTATGGGGTATACAAAGGAAGAACTGGATCGCCCTTTGGTAGGAATAGTGAATTCAGCCAATGAAGTAATCCCTGGGCATATTCACCTCCATGAA
>SL_8KL_010_SEDDRAFT_10002048_pt1 | contig 17355 bp, 14 predicted proteins | sample SodLakKL_010_SED_4_FD_11160 | JGI IMG/M metagenome (IMG submission 11160)
GGTCGGGACGATCACCGAGGACGAACCGCGACCGGTAACGATCGCCATCGACGTTCCCGAGAACGTCGAGGAGGGGACGTATGACGTCGACGTGAGACTCCGATATGCCTACACACGCCAACAGGGCACGCGCGTGACGAACGACCGGACGCGAACCGTCACGCGGACGTTCGAGGTGGAGGTCCGTGACGAGGCCCGGTTCTCGATCACGAACGCGAGCACGGACGCACAGATCGGCGATACGGGAACGCTCGAAGCCGACATCGAGAACACGGGGTCACAGGTCGCTACCGACATCGACGTCACCGCCGAGTCGCTCTCGGACGGCCTGATCATCGGTGAGACGGCCGAAGCCGGCGACAGCGCCCGCATCGACGAGCTTGAACCCGGCGAGTCGGCCACGATTCGCTATGAGTCGTCGCTTGCGGACGGATCACCGCTACGCGGGTACACGTTCCAGGGTACGGTGCAGTTCAGAAACGCCGACGGCATCCAGCGAGTCGATGAGAACGTGCGGGGCGGGTTTACCCCCGTGGACAAACAGCGGTTCTCGCTCGATGCGGTCGAGTCCGACCTCCGCGTCGGCGAGGACGGCGACCTGATCGGAACGGTGACCAACGAGGGCCCGGTTGAGGCCCGTAACGTTATCGTCAGATACGCCGAGGACTCCCCGAACGTGATCCCGATCGAGGACGCCATCGCGGTCGGGACCCTCGCTCCCGGCGAGTCGAGCGAGTTCCGGCTCCCCATCGAGATCGGCGGTGAGGCCGAGGCGATCGATCGTGCCGCCGACATGGTCATTGAGTACCGAAACGCCGACCTCGAACGCCGTGCATACGAGGACGTCGAACTGCTCTTCGAGGTCGAGCCGAAGCGCGATCAGTTCATCGTCGAGATGGTCGATCGGGAGATCACCGCCGGGGAGACGAAACTCGTCGACGTCGAGGTGACGAACAACCTCGATCAGACCGTCGAGGACGTCGAGGCCCGACTGTTCACGAACGACCCGCTCGACAGCGACGACGACGAGGCGTTCGTCGAGGAGCTCGCTCCCGGAGAGTCGACGACGATGACCTTCGAGTTGGAGGCGGCGTCGGGTGCGACCCCGAAGACCTACCCGGTCTCGTTCGACTTCCGGTATGACGACGAGCGGGGTAACAGCCAGCTCTCGGACACCACACGGGTCGCGATCACGATCCTTGAGAGCGAGGGCGGTATCCCGTGGCTCCTCGTGATCGGCGCGTTGGTCATCGTCGCGGTCGCGGGCGGCGGCTACTACGTCTACCGTGAACGATAGATGACGGGCCTCGACGATCGGATCTACGCGCTCACGCGGCGGGTCAACGAGACGATCGTCGGTCGCTCGAAGGCCGTCATTCTCGCGTTCCTGCTCGTCACCGTCGTCTTTGCCGGCGGGATGTCCGCCATCGAGACGGAGACGGACGCGACCGGCGGATTTACCGATGACCTGCCCGAACAAGAGGCGCTGGATGCTATCAACGCCGAGTTCGATGACCCCTTCGAGCCAAGTTCGGAATCGACCCAGCTGATCCACGTCGGGAACGACGTGTTGACCAGGGGTGAGCTGGTGAGCATACTGCGGGTGTTAGAGCGGACCGAAAGCCGCGACCAGCTCCGATATGACTCCGCGAACGGCCCCGCGACGATCGTCGCCCAGACGCTCGATCCGAGCGCACAGAGCCCGGCAGAGATGCGGCGCGCTATCGAGCGTTCGACCGACTCGGAGCTTCGATCGGCGATCCGTCAGGCGAACGAGAACCCCCAGTTCTCCGCGATCCTCTCGGACGATTTCAACCCGAATCAGGCCTCCGCGTCGGCGTCCATCACGGTCATCACACACGACGTCCCGCAGGGGTTCGACAGCGACGACCTGGCCGACGTTCAGACGACGATCGACGACTTCGCGAGCGACGAGCCGAGCGATATCCGCGCCTTCGGTGCGGGGATCATCAACGACGAGTTCGGTGCGATCATCGGCGATTCACTCGCCATCGTCATGCCCATCGTGTTGGTGCTTTTGTTCGGGTTCCTTGCGTTCGCCTATCGTGACCCGATCGATATGGCGCTCGGGCTGTTCACGCTCATGTTGACGCTCGTCTGGGCGTTCGGGTTCCTCGGGCTGTCCGGGATCCCCTTCGATCAGCAGCTCATCGCCGTCCCCGTGCTGTTGTTGGCCGTCGGGATCGACTTCGGGATCCACATCGTCAACCGCTATCGCGAGGAGACGGTGAAGGGGATCGAGCCGGAGCCCGCGATGACGATCGCGGCGAATCAGTTAGTGATCGCGTTCATCATCGTCACCGTCACGGCCGTCTTCGGCTTCGGCGCGAACGTCTTCTCCGAACTCGATCCGATCCGTAACCTCGGTATCGCCTCAGCGATCGGGATCGTCTTCACGCTGCTGTTATTCGGGGTCTTCCTCCCGGCACTGAAATTGGAGGTGGACCGGCTCCGTACGCGATACGGCGTTCCCGAGTTCGGCTCGACCCCGATCGCCTCCGAGGAATCGCTGCTCGGCCGACTTCTCGGGTCGTTTGCGATCGTCGGACGACGTGCCCCGGCCGTCTTCGTCGTCGTCCTGCTCCTCGCCGGTGCCGGGTTGGGTGCCTACGGGGCCGGCGTCGACACCACCTTCGACAACGAGGACTTCCTCCCGCCCGAGGAGGAGGCGTGGTACGTGGGGTACATCCCCGAGCCGTTCGCGCCCGGCGAGTACACGGTGACCTCGACGATCAACCTGCTCGACGCCCGCTTTGAGGCCAATCAGGAGGAATCGATCACGATATTCGTCGAGGGGCCGTTCGAACAGGACCACGCTTTGGAGGCGCTCGCCGCCCCCGATGACGACCCACCGAGTTCGCTCGCCGTTGGACCCGGGGGGCAAGCGGACGCGACGAGTATCGTGACGATCATCCAGTCGCAGGCGGACGCCGACGAGGAGTTCGGTGCGCTCGTCGCCCGCAACGACCGCAGCGGCAACGGGATCCCGGACCGCAACCTCGATCGGATCTACGACGAGTTGCTCGCCTCCGAGGCCGGGGGCCAAGCCGAGCGGTACCTCACCGAGGATCGCCGCGGCGCACAGATCGAGTATGCCGTGGAAACGAGCGCGTCACAGAGCGAGGTTGCCGCCGACGGGGCCGAACACGCCGAGAGCTTCCGGTACGGCGCGGTCGCAACGGGGGAGATCATCATCTTCGACGTCATCAGCGACCTGATCTTCGAGTCGGCCATTCAGGGACTGCTCCTCGCGCTCGGGCTTTCCGGGGTCTTCCTCGTGATCTCGTATGCGATACTCGAACGTCGGCCATGGCTCGGGGTGGTGAACGTCTTCCCGATCCTGATCGCCATCGCGATGTTAGTCGGAACGATGCGCTACCTCGGGTTCCCGCTCAACGCGCTGACGGCGACGATCCTCTCGATCGGCATCGGGCTTGGGATCGCCTACTCGGTCCACATCACGGCCCGGTTCATCGACGAGTATGACGGGAACGAGGACGTGTACGTCTCGCTCCGCACGACCCTTTCGGGCACCGGCGGCGCGCTCGCGGGCAGTATGATGACGACCTCGCTCGGGACGGGTGCGCTGGCGCTCGCCATCACGCCCGTCCTCGGTGACTTCGGCCTCCTGATCGCCATCAGCGTTTTCTACTCCTTCGTCGCCGCCGTGGTCGCGCTCCCGCCGGCGCTGTTCCTCTGGGATCGGTACACGAACGGGACCGCACCCGCCTGAGCGGGAACCGATCGGAGGCGAGGTGCGATCGCGATCGGAGGCGAGGTGCGATCGCGATCGGAGGCGAGGTGCGACCGGATGGACCGCACAAGCACGTAAGCCCCTTCGGACCTAAGGAGGGCTATGGACCCGTCATGGCGGCTTGGGCTGCGGACGCAGGCCGAGGAGCGGCGGGACGTCGAACTCGCGGTCGAGGGGTCGTTTCCGTCCTGGCTTGAAGGGACGTTCATCGTTAACGGCCCCGGGCAGTTCGAGGTCGGGGGGACGGCGCTCGAACACTGGTTCGACGCGCTCGCGATGCTCCGTGGCTTCCGATTTTCGGACGGTTCGATCCGGTACACCAACCGATTCGTCGGAAGCAAGGACTTCCGCGTCGCCCGCGAGGAGGGTCGAATCCGCCGATCGCTTCCCGGCACGCCGGCGGACGCCTCGCCGCCGGCCCGTCTGTACCGTGCGGCGACCGGCGCGTTTCAGGACAACCCATCGATCGGCGTCGTCGAGCTCGACGGCGACCTCTACGCCGTCACCGAGAGCCCGATCGGAATTCAAATCGATCCGGAGACGTTGGAAACGACCGGTCGCCGTGACCTCACCGCAGGGCTCGACGCCACCGTCACGCTTGGACACACCCACGTCGATGACGGGGTGCAGTGGGGGCTCGCCGCCCGATTCGGTGCCGAGAGCACCTACACCCTCTTCCGTCGCGACCCCGGTGGGGAACCGACGCCGTTGACGCGGCTCGTCTTCGATTCCCACCCGCCGTATCTGCATTCGTTCGCGTTGACGGAGCGATTCGTCGTCGTCCCGGAGCCACCCTTCGGCGTCGACTTCCGCGCCCTCGGGCTTCGGCTGCCGTTCGGCGTGACCTTCCTCGATGCGTTCGGTCCACGGGACGCCCCGCCGCGATTTCATCTCCTCGACCGCGGGACCGGCGAGCGCGTGGCGGTCGTCCACGACGACCCGTTCTTCATCTATCACATCGCGAACGCCTTCGAGCGCGACGGGGCGGTCCTGCTCGATGCCGTCGTCTTCGAGGACGACACGGCCGTTTCGGGCCTCTCGATCGAAAACCTCCGGAGTGAATCCCCTGATCTCCCACAAGGTGATTTCATCCGATTTACCCTCCCGCTCGATGGCGGCGATGCCGGCCGCGAACTCCTTCGTCGCGGCCCGGTGGAGTTCCCGACGATCAACTACGGCGCGTCCAACGGACGCCCGTATCGGTACGCCTACCTGGCGGCAACCGACCGTGGTAGCCTCCCGACCGGGATCGCCAAGGTTGACGTGACCGGCCCGACGGCCATCGAATGGGCCGACCCACATCTGCACCCGGGCGAGCCGCTTTTCGTTCCCGCACCGTCGCGGTCGGCCGAGGATGATGGGGTGTTGCTCTCGCTCGGGATCGACACCCGTGCGGAGCGCTCGGTGCTCTGCTGTCTCGACGCCGAGACGCTCAGCGAACGCGGCCGGGCGACGCTTCCCCACCGGCTCCCGTACGGGTTCCACGGGCAGTTCTACGGGCCGGTGGATCCCGGGCGGTCGATGGCGTAAGCCGGCGTCAATCTCGACGGCTTGCGTATAACCCGCTCCAGCCTCCAGCCCATCCGCGGTCGACCGTTATGGCCAGTCTGGATCGACGCCGACGAGGTCCGCGCTCACGTTCCAGAGCATTTCCCTGACGGCCGGGTCGGTCGCCTCCGCGGAGGGCGCGGTTGGACCGTCCCCGGTCACGTATTCGCCGGTCCGATCGCCATACATCGGATCCATGACGAGCGAACGGAGCCGCTCCGCACCCTCCCGTTCGGTCGTTCCGACACCGGGAACGAGCGCCGCCGCCCGGATCAACAGCCGTGTTCGGAGCGAGGAATCACGAAAGAGGTTCGTCGACGGGATAAAGCCGGGATGGACGCAGTTCGCCGTCACCCCCGACTCCGTCGGGAGGCGGTCAGCGAGTTCCACGGTGAACGCGATGTTCGCGAGCTTCGACCGGGCGTACGCGTCGAGGGCGTCGTACTCGCGTTCACAGCCGAGGTCGTCGAACTCGAGGCTCGCGCGGGTGTGGATCCCTGAGGCGGTGACGACGATCCGTGCGGGCGCGGAGGCGACGAGGCGGTCGAGGAGCTCGTGGGTCAACAGATACGGCGCGAGGTGGTTGACCGCGAGGGTCAACTCGAATCCGTCCTCGGTTTCGACACGCCGACTCGAGGAGCAGCCGGCGTTGTGGACGAGCACGTCGATCCGGTCGTAGGTCGTCAGTAGCTCCCGGGCGAGCGACCGGACGGCATTCCTCGTCGAGAGATCCGTCCGGTGAAATCGGATCGCGCCCTCCAGCCCCTCTGTATCCGAGACGAGCGCCGCCCCGCGTGTCTCCGAGCGGCCCACGACGGCGACGGTCATGCCGTCCGCGGCGAGGTCCCGTGCGAGGAGTCGGCCGATCCCGCTCGTGCCGCCGGTCACGACCGCGACCGATCCCGTCCCCTCGGGCATGCTCATACGGATGTACCACCGGGGTCGCCGCGGCTTTTCGCCTCCTCGCCTATCGATCGCCGTCGCCAGAGATACACCGCGGCCGGGACGATCGCGAGCAGCCAGACGAACGACGTGAGCACGTACACCCACGTGCGCTTCGGCCAGTCGGCGTGCTCGCGGACGCGTCTCGCGTCGAGGAAGATCGCGATCGGGAGCCCGAACCAGACGCCGAAAAAGAGCAGCCCCCAGATCGTCTCCGGAATGGCGGTCACGCCGAAGAACGCGACCAGCCAGCCCGGGATCGCGAGCAACACGGCCCGCTGCGGGATCGTCGACGGGGGCGGGCCCTGTCGCTGTTGGGGGTCCTTCGTGGGCGTGCTCTCGGTGGGTCGATCGGCGGGCTCTTCGGCGTGTTCGGGCTCGTGTCCGGCATACTCGTCTCCATCCACCGCGGGATCGTCCTCGCGTTCGTGCTCCTCGATGGTCTCCACGAAATCGAGGAACTCGGCCACGAGATCGAGCGCCTCCCGGTCGACGATCAGTCGCGCGAGGGCGTCGCCGTCGATGAGCTTCACGTTGAGCCGGTCGGCGAGGTCCTTCGCCTGTCCGGTGAACTCGTTGGTGGTGACGACGAGGACCTTGTCGACCCCGTTATACTGGTGTCTCAAGCTTGCGTACTGCTGGATGTCCGGCGATCCGACGGTCGTGTTCGGCCCGTACCGCTTCGCCTGGATGAGCAGCGTCTGCGGATACGGTGACTCCTTTCTGGCCGTGACGTCGACGCCTTCATCGGCGCTCTCGGATGAGACGCTCGTCTCCCATCCCATCCGCTCCCAGAGCGCCGCGATGAAGTGCTCAAAGTCGTATGGATCCATCCGCTGGAGGACGGATTTCAACTCGTCGAGCCCCTCGATCGGTCCCTCCTCGATCGGCTGGGTCGAGGCGCTACGCCGGTTTGACCGGGGCTGTGTGGCCTGTGTTCGGCCCGAAGAGGAACCACCGCTGTCTTTGCCTACGTTACGGATCCAGCGGTAGAGCTCCCGATAGAGGACGTACCTGAGGAACCGCTTCATGCGGGCGGCCTCCCCAATGTGTGTTGGTGGTCATGGTGCCCGGTCATCTGTCTCGTTCGGTGAACGTTTGCGTCTCGGATGTATAAACCGTCGGGAGCGGTGGCCCCCCAACCGCCCGTAGTCACCGCCGATCGCGACGCACTTGCTTCAGTACCCCTGCGCGTTGCCGTCCTTTCGGGGTTCGGTCGCCGCCGAGAGGACGCCGTCGTTGTTACGCGCGATCTGTGCGCCGCCGAACATGACCGGCGAGAGCATGGCGACCTCGTGACCCTTCCGCACGAGGCGGGCGGCGACGGCCGAGTCGAAGTGGGGCTCGACCGCCAACTCGCCACCCTCCCGGTAGCGCCACCGTGGCTCATCCAGCGCGCGCTGTAACGGCATCCCGTAGTCGACGAGGTTGGAGATGACCTGCACGTGGCCCTGTGGCTGCATATAGCCGCCCATGACGCCGAAGGCCGCCCAGTCGTTCTCATCGAGTTTGACGACGGCCGGGATCAGCGTGTGGAACGGCCGCTTGCCGGGTTCGAGCCGGTTCGGGTGGTCGGGGTCGAGCGAGAACGACGCTCCCCGGTTCTGGAGGGCGATGCCGGTCTCGCCGGCGACGAGCCCGGAGCCGAAGCCGGCGAACCGGGAGTTGATGTAGGAGACGACGTTGCCCTCGTCGTCGGCGACGGTGAGCAGGACGGTGTCGGCGTCCTCGGCGTTCGCGTCGGGGACGCCGAAGGTGACGCCGTGGTTCGCCCGGTCGCCGATCTCCGCGGCGCGCGTTTTCGCCCACTCGGTTGAACCGAGCGGCGGATGCTCCTCGAACTCCGGGTCCGTGATGTACCGGTGGCCGTCGTGGAACGCGAGCTTCATCGCCTCAGCGAAGGCGTGTACCCGCTCTGGGGAGTCGTACGGGTGTTCGCCCGCGTCAACCTCGTTCGCGATGTTGAGCGCCTCCAACGCGATGAGCCCCTGGTTGTTCGGCGGCAGTTCGTACACCTCCGCGCCGTTGTACGTCGTCGAGACGGGTTCGGGCCACTCGACTTCGAAGTCGGCGAGATCCGCGTGGCTCATGAACCCGCCCTTCGAGCGCACCTCCTCGACGATCGCGTCGGCGATCTCGCCCTCATAGACGGCGTCCGCGCCTTCCTCGGCGATCAGCTGCATCGACGCGCCGAGCCGCGGGAGGGTGGCGACCTCACCGACGCCGGGTGCCTTTCCGTCATCGAGGAACGCCTCGCGGGCGTGATCGTCGGTGAACAGCTCCTCCGCGCCGGCCCAGTGGGAGGCGATCACCTCCGAGACGGGGAAGCCCTCTGTCGCGAAGCGGATCGCCGGCTGGAGCACGTCGCCGAGACTGAGCCGGCCCAACTCCTCGACGGTCGCCTCCCACCCACGGGCCGTTCCCGGGACCGTGACGGTGTGGGGCCCATAAAAGGGCATCCCGGCGTCCTGGCTCTCATCGACGGCGTAGCCGCCGTCCTCCGGGTAGTACGAGGAGATATCCTCGGCGGCTTCGAGCGCCCCGCGGACGTTCTCGATCGTCGCCTCCGCCGGTGCGCCGCCGCAGGCACGCATCGCGCCGACCTCACCCTCGGCGGTCCGGTAGAGCGCGAAGACGTCGCCGCCGAGCCCCGTCGAGGTCGGCTCCACCACGTTGAGCGCCGCGGCCGTCGCCACCGCGGCGTCGAAGGCGTTGCCGCCCTCGCGAAGGACGGAGATGCCCGCCTCGCTCGCGAGCGGTTGACTCGTCGCGACGACGCCACGCGGTCCATAGACGGTCGATCGACGTGAGGTAAATCGGTCGAGATCCGGATCCATGTGGTTCAGTTGGCGACCACGCTAATCAATGCCCCCGATGCGGCCGGGTTTTCTCGTACCGGGCTTTGTTGAAATCCGCTTCGTTGAGATATTCGTTCGTCCGCAAGCCGGTCGATGGGGGAGGCGATTGAGCGGTTGGTTGCTCGGATCGGTTGGTTGGGTTGTTTATAAGCAGTGATGAGCGGTCGTGAGGTTTGTTATAAGTGGAGAGGGCAAGTCGGGGTATTCGGTGGAGCGACGAGCGAGAGGCGCGGATCGAATGCCGTCGCTGCACTTACACTCAAACCCGTACTCACGCCTGCACTCGCACTCGGACCCACACCCGGACTCGTACTCACACCCGCACCGCGGCCTCAGGCCTCCCCAGCCTCGCCACGGCTGGCGGAGACGCCAGCCGTGGGCTCCCTCGCGCTCGGTGTCGCGCCCTCCGGGCGCTCACCGGAGCGCGCCGACTGCCGGAGGTGGCTTATAAGCGACCTCGTCACCGCTCGGTGGGGGTTATAAGTAAACGATCGAGTTTGGGCTCACCCGTTGTGTCCCGCCTGCCAACCACCAGCGCTCAACACACAGCAGGTGTCGCGGATTCCAACAGCGCTTCAGCCGGTTAAAAAGGGCTGACCCTACTCGTAGTCCTCGTAGGTCGGCCGGCCCGACTCCGGCGGGAACTCCTCGACCGGAACGGTCGTCTCCGCGCCGCTTTCCATGTCCTTGATCGTGTACTCGCCGTTTTCGAGGTCGCGTTCGCCGACGACGACGACCGTCTCGGCGTTGATCGAGTCGGCGTAGCCGAGTTGTGCCCCGAAGGAGCGATCGGACACGTCCGCTTCGACCACGAGGTCGTCGCCGAGGGCCCGAAGGTCGCGGGCGACGGCGGCCGCCTCCGCGCGGGTGTCGCCGACTGAGAGCACGTAGTAGTCCGTCGAGAGCGTCTCCTCGGGCCAGACGCCGGCACGTTGACAGAGCAGCTTCAGGGTGGCGTGGCCGGGCGCGACGCCGACGGCGGGGGTCTGCTGGCCGCCGAAGCTCTCGATCAGGTCGTCATAGCGCCCGCCGCCGAAAACGGAGCGGGAGACCTCGCCGGTGGAATCGAAACACTCGAAGACGACGCCGGTGTAGTAATCGAGTCCCCGCGCCGTGGTGAGCGAGATCTCACAGAACTCGCCGGCACCGAAGTCGTCGGCGGCCGCAAGGACCGCGCTCAGGTTCTCGACGGCGGCCGCGACGTCCTCGCCGCCGGCGGCCGCGACCGCATCGAGGTCGGCGGGAGTTTCGACGCCCGTGATCAGGTCGTCGAACTCGCGGGCGACCTCCCGGTCGAGCCCCGCGTCGGTCAGCAGGCCGAGATATTCGCCCTCGTCGACCTTCGCGCGCTTGTCGACGGCGCGGATGGCGGCGGCCGTGTCGACCGCATCCGGGTCCGCCGCGAGCGCCCGCACCAGCCCGCCGAGGATGTCGCGGTGGGAGACGCGAAACTCGAAGTCCTCGCCGGTGAGCCCGAGGCTCGTGAGCGCATCGGCCGCGACCGCGAGGACCTCGGCATCCGCCTCCGGTGCATCGGAGCCGAAGATGTCGATGTTCGTTTGGTAGAACTCGCGGAACCGGCCCTGTTGGACCTGCTCGTATCGCCAGAAGGGCCGCGTCGACATCCACTTGATCGGCTTCGAGAGCTCCTGGCCCTTCGCGACGACCATCCGGGCGACCGTCGGCGTCAGCTCCGGCGTCAATGCGACCTCCCGGCCGCCTTTGTCCTCGAAAGCGTACAGCTCGTCGACGATCTCCGCGCCGGATTTATCGACGTACATCTGCGTCCGCTCCAACGCGGGTGTCGCGACCTCGCGGAACCCGTAGCTCGCGGCGGCACCCTCCACCGCGTCGGTCACCGACCGCCGCGCCGACTGCTCGCCGGGATAGATGTCACGAAACCCTTTGAGTCCCTCGTACATATACGCGGGTTTGGCGAGCGTCCGCTTGAAAGCACGCTTTTCTCCCCGTCGGTGCGGTCCCGGTCAGTCACCGAGGATCCCGCCGATCATCCCCGCGAGCGCGGCGTCGAGCGCGAACAGGGCGGTGAGGAACAGGCCGATGACGAGCACGCCGGCCCCGCCGAGGAGGCCCCCAAGCGGGCCGCCGATCAGCCCGACGAGCCCCCCGAAGGCCGCGAGGATCAGGGTGAGGATGATCCCGCTCACCGAACCCGCAAGCAGGCCGTGCCAGCCGCCCGAGAGCAACCCACCGCCGGCGACGTAGCCCGCGACGAACCCGCCGATGAGCCCCGCGCCGATGTGGCCGATCACGGGCGCGAACGTCGCCAACAGGCCGGCGATGATCATGACGACGAACCCGTAGCCGACCGCACGCCAGTTGGTCATGGCGGCTCTATTTACTCAGTACATAAATGCGCGGCGGCTGCCCCCGCTTCGATATATAAAGAATCTGAACGTCCCCGGCCCCCTCTATAACGAATCGATATCGCGTGACTGCTCACTCGACCCGGCCGTGGACGTACGTCTGATCGTGTTCGGGAAACACGTCGCGGACGACCGCCTCGTCGTGTGTCTCCGCGAGGAGCGTCCGGATCTCCCCCTCGTAGTCCGCCTTGGTGATCTCCTCGCTCGGCCCCTGTTCGACCTCGAAGGTCGCCTCGACGAGCCGGTCGACGGCATGTCGACCGAACCCCGAGAGCGGCGAGATGTAGTCGACGCCGTGTCGGTCCTCCAGGCTCTGTGCCTGTGCCCGAGAGACCGTCGGGACGCGGTCGTCGCGCCGGGTGCCATCGGCGACGGCGTCGACGTCGAGCCCGGCGATCGTCTCCAAGGCGTGTTCGTGTATCCGTTGGATCCCGTTGCGGGGATAGCCGTCCGCGAGCATCATCTCCGCGGCCTCCTCGGCGACGGCGTGATCCAGATCGACCCGCTCGAACGGGAACTCGAGCTCGCGGGCGGCACGCTCGGCGTGTTTCCAGTCGTCGGTGAGCCCGAACGTCCCGGTCACACACCGGACGGTATAAAAACGGTCGAGCAGCAGGGCGGCCAGCGAGGAATCCTTCCCGCCGCTGTACAGAAGCGCGAGCTCCATCTACCGCCGCCGGATGTCGAAGCTCTTGCGCTCCGGCTGCAGTTCCTTCAACAGGTCACGCATCTGGTCCTCGTCGATGCGACCCTGCACCCGGCCGCTCTGTGCGAGCGCGGCGACCTGCTGTTTCACCTGCTTTGCGAACTCGGGTTTCGACATCTCGACGGCGTTGAGCCGCTGCCGTGCGCCATCGGTCAGGTGCTGTTTGAGGACGGCCTCCTGTTGGGCTTTCGCGCGCTCTTGGGCCTCCTGTTGGGCNTCCTCGTTACCGTCGCTCTGGGCCCGTTCCTGCAGCTCTTGCATCTTCTTTTCGCGCAGTTCTGCGAGCCGTTCGTCGTCTGGATTCCCGCTCATGGACGCCCATTCACGGTCCGGCCGAAAAACGATTTCGGAGCCACCGTCGCACCCGTCTAGCACCCCGCGAGCGGTCGCCGATCCCGCTTCGGGCGGTTTAAACGATCCAGCGGCGTACTCCTCCACAATGAGCGAGTCACGCGACTTCTGCCCCCGCTGTGGCGAGCCGGTGCCCGACCGAGCGGAGCCGCTTCCGGGACGGCCACGCGGACGAACGGCGCTGTTGTGTGACGATTGTTATTTTGCCGACTTCGACCTCGTCGACGCACCGGATCGGATCGAGGTGCTCGTCTGTGCCGGCTGCGGGGCGGTCCGTCGCGGCGAGTCGTGGCGGGACGTCGGCGCGCGCGACTACACGGACATCGCGGTTGAGGAAGTCGCGGAGGCGCTCGGCGTTCACGTCGACGCCACCGACGTGGAGTGGGGCGTCGAGCCCGAACAGGTCGATGCGAACACGATCCGGATGCATTGCCGATTCTCCGGGATCGTCCGCGGGACACGCCGGACCGCGGAGGTGATGGTACCGGTGATGGTCTCCCGGGGAAGCTGTGACCGCTGTGGGCGGATCGCGGGCGGCTACTACGCCGGGGTCGTACAGGTCCGTGCCGACGAGCGTGAACTCACCGCCGCGGAGCGTACCGAAGCGGTGTCCATCGCCGAGTCGTACGTCGCGAAACAGGAGGCGAAAGGCGACCGGGAGGCGTTCATCACGGAGATCAAAGAGACCGATGATGGGCCCGATATCAAACTCTCCTCGAACCGGCTCGCGGAGAACGTCGCCGGCCGGATCACCGACGTGCTCGGCGGGAGCTTCGAGTCGTATCCGACGCTCGTCACGGAGGATGGCGACGGAAACGAGGTGTACCGCGTCACCTTCGCGATCCGGCTCCCACGATATGCCCCCGACGAGATCATCGACCCGGACGACGACGAGGGACCGGTGCTCGTGACGGGATCGAACGACCGGGTGCAGGGGATCCGTCTCGCCACCGGCGAACCGTACACCTCGGCCTACGAGGAGGGCGACGCCCCCGAGGCGACCCGGATCGGTGACCGCGACGACGCCACGGAGACGACCGTCGTCACCGTGGAGGACGAACACGCGGTTCAGATCCTCGACCCCGAGACGTACGCAGCGACGACCGTCCCGCGGCCGACGTTTTTCGATCCCGATGCCGAGACCGTCCTCGCGATCAAACACGACGGGCGCGTCCACCTCGTCCCGGACCCGGAGTGAGTACGGATACCGAACAGGCGGACGGCCCGTGCAGCACGCAACCCTTCGAGTAGACGTATATGTCGAGATAACAGGTATGTTCCGCCCGCCGGATGCCCGGCATTGCCCGGCATCCGGCGGGCGGCGGTCGATGCCCGTCGCTTCCCGGTGGTCCCGTCAGTCCGCCCGGACGGTCTGGTCGGCTTCGCGCGCGGCGACCCGCTCGGACTCCGTTACCTCGATCCCGCGGCGCTGGAGTTGGTCGATGAATTCGGCCTCGCTGAGGCCGGCCTGCTTGGCCGCTTGCGACAGTGTGAGCGTTCGCGCACCGTACAGCGTCAGCGCACTCGACAGCCCGTTCGTTGCCATACCCCCTCCTCTGAAGCGAAAGATTATGAAGGTTACTAATTGTTAGAGGGCCATGATACACCTTATATGGTATTATGTATCTCGGCTTCTCGGTCGGTTGATATAATGCCATTCACCGCGGCTCGGTGGAATTATGTCCCTTGACGGCTCATTGTCGGATATGAACAGACAACAGTTCATCGCGCTGTTCTTCGCGTTCATCATGGTGTCCTCCATGATCGCGTGGGGAGTGACCCTTCTGTAGGGTGAAGACTCCACCCACGCGGACTGTCCCGTTCCCGTGAGCGGCGCGACCGTCCTTCTCAGCGCGCCCATCCGCGTGGCCGCACTCAGCCGTCCCCCCACACGTCCGAGAGGGGATGGTTTCGTCGGCGCTCCGCGTCCTCCTCGGTGCGTGTTCGGGTGGTACCACCGGTGTTGTCGGCCGATCCGGTGGTGTGGCTCCGGGACGCTCCTCCCCCGGTGCCCTCCGCCGCGGCCCCCGTTCCGGAGCGTCCACCGGAACCGGCCGTCTTCCCGCGAGTGCGCCGGGAACCGCGCCCCGGACCGGACGGCGTCGCGTCGATGCCCGCGAGCGCGGCGGCCGGGTCGAACGCCGGTAGTTCGGGGGCAGTCATCGCCTCGACCTGCTCGCGGAACCACGGCGGGGTGTCCGCCGCGGCGCGGTCGAACAGGTCGAGCAGGGAGTCGTCCGCGAGGTAGGTCGCGCCGTAGTCATCGGGCGCGCGCACGACCCGCCCACACGCCTGAATGACCGTGCGAAGCGCCGCGCGGTGATACCACGACCATTGGCCCTCCTCGAGGCGTCGAGCGACCCGCGAGTCGTTCGTATTCAGATACGGCGCTTTACAGATCACCTGCCAGCGGCACAGGTCGCCCTTTAAATCGAGCGCCTCCTCCATTTTCACCGAGACGAAGACCTCGGGGTCGGGGCTCGCCTTCCACGCCTCCAACTCCGCGTCGCGGTTCTCTCTGGTGTGTCGCCGAACCCGCGCGGCCACGCCGAACTCGCCGAGTTTCTCCACGAGTCGACCGGCGATCGCATACGAGTGCGCGTGGATGAGGCCTTTCTCGTCGGGGTGTTCCGCCATGAGCTGGACGATGAGCCGGGCGATCCGCGGGATCGTCTCGTCGCGGTGCTCGTAGGTCATCGACCCCTGTGTTACGTCGTAGAGCCGGCGGTGTTCGAGCGGGAAGGTGTGTTCGACGTCGACGAGCGCGACGCTCCCGGGGTCCAACCCGACGCCGCGACAGAACGCCTCCTTCGAGAGGATGGTCGCCGACAGCAACGCGAACCGGTTCCCCCGGCTCCAGACGGTGTGTTTGAGGTAGCGTGCCGGATCGAGCGGCTTGATCGTGATCGCGCCGCCCTCGCCGTCCGGCTGGTCGACGACCCACGTCGTCGGCGATTCGTGATCGCGGTAGTCCTCAAGGAACCAGCCCAGTTCGCCGATCAGCTCCTGGAGCCGGTCCCGCCGGGCGACTTCCTCGCGGCTCAACTCCGGGCGGCCGACGAGGTCGTCCTTCGCGCGCTTTGCGACGTCGCGGAGGGTCTCGACGAACCGTGCGGTCCGGTCGAGGGCGTCCTCGTCGGCGGCCGCGTCGCGCTCGACGTCGGGCACGCCTACGTCGTCCCACACGGGCACCCGGTCGGGACGGAGTTCGATGGTCGCGTACATCTCCGCCCACTCCGCGAGCCCGTGGGCCTCGTCGATCACGACCACGTCGCGTTTGCGGAACACCTCCGAGCCCGCGGTCTGCATGAAGTACGCGAGCGTCATCGCCGCGAACCGTCGCGAGGAGGCGATCGCACGGTCCGAAAAGTACGGACAGCGGTGCCGAACCGAACAGTCGAAGCCGCGCTGGCGGACGCAGGGTGCGCGGTTGACGGGCGTGTCGTGCTCGCCGGGGAGGATACAGTTATAGTTCGATTTCCCGCGGATCACGTTAAAATCGTCGAGGAGGTCGTCGGTCGCGACGTCGTCGAGTTGGGAGACCTGTGGGGTGGTGTAGTACGCGCCGGTCGCCTCGCTCGGGGCGGCATCGGCAATCTCGCGGGCCGCGCCCATCACCGACCGCGCGAGCAACGACTTCCCGCTGCCGGTTGGCGCGCGCACGAGCACGACCCGGTTGCCGGCGGCGAAGGCGTCCCGGATGTCCGCGAGCGCCCGCTCCTGTGCGCCGCGGAAGCTCGGGGCCGGAAACTCCGTGGGGATCCGATCGGGGTCCACACCCATCCCTGTCGCGGGATCGGCCTAAAAGGCTCGGAAGGGGTCGACGACGTGACGTTATCCCGGGGCCCGTTCGCTCAGCCGATGAGCCCGGCCGCGAGATGGCCGTAGTTCAAGAGGAGGTAGGTCCAGACGAAAAACAGCGTGATCCAGATCGGACCGATCACCTTTAGCTCGCGGCCGAACTGCTCATCGGAGACCTCATCCGTCGTGTGAGAGGTGAAGCTCATGACAACTTCACCTACACCGGAAGCCGTCCAGAGCCTCGCGCTTCATAATTCAACTTCGCTCTTGTGTAGGAGATTGTTGATTTTAGAGAGTTGCTTTGACGGTGTGTTTGAGAGCTTCTCGTCCGGGTTTACGGTAGAGTTCTCGTCTGAGTTGGAACGCTCGGAGATACTGTGTGAGACGATCTTTTGAGATGCCTCGATGCGGCGAGAGCCACCGTCGCGCCAGCGACGCGTGGCTCTCGCAGGTGTTCACGTGGACTGCGTCATCGGCGTACTCACCGCCCCCGTGAACGACGTATTCGCGGTCAAATTGGTCGTCTTCTGTTAGCGGTTCGTACGCACGAAATCCGTCGGTATAGACGGTGAGAGGCTCCTGCTGGCGGTCAGCCAGCAGGAGCCGGATCGTCGATTCATCTGCGGATTTCGCTGGCACAACGTACCGCTGCTCGGTGCCGCGATCCACGAGGACGAAGATGGGCGGTTTGTCCTGTTCATACGTTCCGCGCCCGCGTCGTGCGAGGCCGCGAGAGCGCGACCAGCGGTCGCGCTCGCGGCCTTTCAGGCCGGCAGAGACGTAGAACTCGTCAATCTCGACACGCCTGTGGATCGTTTTGTAGGTGACACCAATTTCGCACTGTAACTGCCTAAGGCTGGTGTTAAACCGCAAAAACGCGTAGATCGAGAACAACCATTTGCGGAGTGCGATCTTCGAGTGAGCGAAGATGGTGCCGGTCTTATCGTTGAACGTGCGGTCGCAATCCTTACAGAGATACCGCTGAAA
>SL_8KL_010_SEDDRAFT_10002050_pt1 | contig 17350 bp, 15 predicted proteins | sample SodLakKL_010_SED_4_FD_11160 | JGI IMG/M metagenome (IMG submission 11160)
CGTGGCGCCTTGGTGGGGGGTGCGGGGTGGGTTGGCGGTCAGGGGTGGCCGGTTTCCGACCCCGTGGCGCCTTGGTGGGGGGTGCGGGGTGGGTTGGTGGTCAGGGGTGGCCGGTTTCCGACCCCGCGCGGCGACGAGCGGACCCGCGCGGCGACGAGCGGACCCGCGCGGCGACGAACGACCCCGCGCGGCCCCGCGCGGCCGCTCCCGACCGGACGAGCCTCGCCGATCACCGCAGGACGATCAGCGACAGCACCGACACCGCGATCACGTACCAGGCGAACCGATCGATCCCAGCCCGGCTGACGAGTCGGACCAGGAAGGCGATGGCGAGGTAACCGGAGATGGCCGCCGCGGTGATACCGATCAGCAACTCTGAGGTGGTGACGGTCTCGAGGTCGTCGACGCGTGGCAACTGCACCACCGCGGCGCCGGCGATGGCCGGCAGGCCGAGTAGGAAGCCGAAGCGGGTCGCCGCTGGTCGCGACAGGCCTGCGCCGATGCCTGCGGAGATCGTCATGCCCGAGCGGGACATGCCGGGCAGCAGCGCCAGGGTCTGGAAGAGTCCGACGATCAGCGCCTCGCGCACGCCCATGCGTTCCACCGTGATGGCGCCGGCCACCTGGTCGGGGTCCGGTCGCCCGCCGCCGTCCCCGCTGTCCGCGCCATCCCCGCTGTCCGCGCCATCCCCGCCGTCCCCGCCGTCCCCGCGGACCCCGGCGAACCCGCCGTCGCCATCGACCGGGTCCGGGATGCGCGCGTGGCGTCGCAGTTGGCGTTGGTGGAGCCGTTCACCCGTGAGCAGCACCGTTGCGGTGAGCAGCAGCAGCAGCGCGGTGGCGGTCGGGGAGGAGAACACCGACTCCACGGCGTCGTCCAGGGTGAGGCCGGCCACCGCCACTGGCAGGCTGGCGAGCACCAGCAGGCCGAGCAGACGCCGGTACATCGTGCGCTCATCCGAGGGGGAGCGCGTGGTGACGGCCCGGGCGATCCCCCACAGGTCGGCTCGGTAGTAGACGACCAGGGCCAGCAGGGTGCCGAGGTGGAGGGCCACATCGAAGGCCAAGCCGTGCCGCTCCCACCCGGCCAGCGCCGGGACCAGGACCAGGTGGGCGGAGGAGGAGACCGGGATGAACTCGGTCAGTCCCTGGACGATGCCGAGCACCAGCGCCTGCACCCACCCCGCCGCCTCGGCCATGCTGCCCTGCCTCCCGACCGGGTGGTCCTGGTGCCCGGTGGCGCGGACGGTATGCGCTCGAGGAGCCGGCGACGGCACGCCGCCGCCGGCGGGAGCCGCAGGTCGGGCTCAGGCGTCGATGGTGACGTCGCGGCCCTTCCCGAAGGCGATGTGGCCGGCGATCTCGGCGGCGGCGTCCTTCGGCGTCGGGTAGTGCCACGCCGCGTCGGCCAGCACCTGCCCCTCGCCGACCAGGTCGAGGTAGTGGGCCTCGCCCTTCCAGGGGCAGTGCGTCCGGGTGTCGCTCTCGCGCAGGAGCGCACGGTCGACGCTGTCGGGCGGGAAGTAGTGGTTGCCTTCGACGACGACGGTGTCGTCGGAGTTGGCGATGACGTTGCCGTTCCAGTTCGCGGTGGGCATGACGGAGCTCCGTGCTGGGGGATGGGCGATGCGGTGCGTGTCGATGGGCTACGGAGGTGGGAACCGCCGCGGACGTCGCGAACGTCCCTCGGGTGCGGCCACGCCAACGGCGGCCGGCCGCCGCGACGACCATCTCGTCCGGATCGGGTGATGGCGCGGGCCTGCGCGCGTGGCATCCTGCCCCCGCGATCCCGGCCTGGTCAGGCCGGTCGCGGACAGCGAGACGAGTCGGGCGGGGTAGCGAGAGGACGCGTGATGAGCAGCAAGGAACCCGGCAAGGGCGGGAGCTTCACCGAGGGCTCGGTGGCCATGGGTGATCGCACCGTCAGCATCAAGCTGATCATCGGGGTCCTGATCCTGGTCGGCGTGACCTTCTTCGTGTTCCAGAACACCGAGGATGTCGCGCTCACCTGGCTGTTCTTCAGTTTCGTGATGCCGTTGTGGGGCCTGACGCTGGTCCTGTTCGGCTCCGGGATCCTGATGGGCTGGGCGCTGCACGTGCGGCGTGTGAAGCGGCGCGCGAGCTGATCGGGCCACCTCGCCGGACGGGGGTGTGGGGCGTCAGGAGCTGATGACCTCGTCGCGGGGCCCGGCGACCGGGCGGTCAGGTCGTCGCCGCGGCCAGCAGCCCCAGCGCGTTGGTCGCCCAGTGCGCCAGCACCGGTGCGAGGAGGCTGCCGGAGCGCCAGCGCAGCCACGTGAACGCGAGCCCGCCCACGGTCGTGATCGCCACCCCGCCGACGATGGCGGCCAGGCCCGCGGGCGTGGTCGGGGCGATGCCGTTGAGCTCCAGGCTGACGGCCGTGGGCGCGATGTGCCACAGCCCGAAGACCAGGCTGCTGGCGAGCACCGCGACCTTCGCTGGACAGCAGCGCAGGAAGACGGCCAGGAGCACACCGCGGAACGCCACCTCCTCGAACACGGCGGTGCCCAGCGGGATCCGGACGAGCGTCGCAGCAGCCAGCGCGGCACCCCCGAGCTGGGCTCGCTCGTCGGCCAACAGCGAGGACACGGCCGGGAGCACCTCCGCGAACGCGACGCCGATGGAGATCACGACCGTGATGGCCGCCACAGCCCCGGCACCCCAGCGCAGGCCGTCGCTGACGCGCTCGCGTGCGAGGCCGAGCGCTGCCGCCCCGAAGCCGGCGCGTTGGGCGGCGACGAGCAGGCCTCCGGTGAGGAGCAGGTTCCGGAGGGTGTAGGCGGTATCGCCGATCAGCAGGTTGGCGATCAGGCTCCACAGGATCAGGCCCGCGCTGACCGCCAGGGCTGCCCGCAAGGAGGGCCGTCCGCTGGGTCTCGGTCCCGGCATCGAAGCGCTCGTGGTCCCCATCACCGTCTCGGGTCGGGTCGCAGTGGGGGGCACCCGCACGTCCTCGTGGCGCTGCGTCCCGCGTCGACCCGGTCAGCCTCGCTCGGGTGCGTCGGATCCCGGCCGGGCCAGGTGCCCCGTCCGCACGGTACGTGGTGCGGCGGGAGGCGGGCTCGGCCCCTCAGCGTCAGCCGGTCGGCGGCGGCGAGCTCACCACCTCGTCGTGGGTCGCGGCCAGAGCTTCGGCGGCCTCCGGGGGCAACGGCTCCAGGACCGGCCGCGCCCGCCGACGTCGCCGCGCCGGCACGAGGTCGCGCATCGCCTCGAGTCGACCGAAGCACAGCATCCGGTCACCGGCCTCCAGTTCCCGGTTGCCCTTGGGGTTGGGTACGACCCGCGTCCCCCGGGTCAGGGTCAGCACGGTGACGTCGCGTTCCCTGAGGCCCGAGGTCGCCAGCGTCCTGCCCACCAGGTCCGAGCCGTCTCCGATGTAGAGCTCCGCCACGCCGTAGCCGGTGCTGACCGTCAGCCGCTGCCGGACGTCGAGCTCGGGGAAGGCCACCTGGTTGGCCACGTAGTCGATGACGGCCCCGGCGACGTCCAGCTCGCTGGCCGCCTCGATGCCCTCCAGGCCGGGGGAGGAGTTCACCTCCATCACCATGGGGCCGTCGTCGCTCTCCAGCATGTCGACACCCGCGACCTTCAGCCCCATNATCTGGGCCGACTGGACCGCCACCCGCTGGTACTCCTCNTCCAGCTCGACGGCCTCGGTGGTGCCGCCCCGGTGGACGTTGGAGCGGAACTCGTCGCCCCGGGCGCTGCGCCGCATGGCGGCCACCACCTGGTCGCCGATCACGAACGCGCGGATGTCCCGGCCCTTGCTCTCGGCGATGAAGCGCTGGATCAGCACGTTCTGCTTCGTGCTCTGCAGGGTCTCGATGACGGCCTCGGCGACCTTGGTGTCCGGGGCGAGGATCACCCCGATGCCCTGGGTGCCCTCCAGCAGCTTGATGACCACCGGGGCACCCCCGACCCGTTCGATCGCCGGGAGCACGTCGGCGCGGTCCCGGGCGAAGGTCGTGGCGGGGATCCCGATGTCGTGGCGGGACAGGATCTGGATCGACCGCAGCTTGTCCCGGGAGTTCGCGATCCCAGCGGCTGTGGTCGGGGTGTAGACGTCCATCTGCTCGAACTGACGCACCACCGCCATGCCGAAGAAGGTGATCGAGGCGCCGATCCGCGGCAGGATCGCGTCGTAGTCGGACAGCGGCTTGCCGCGGTACTGCAGGTCCGGCTCGTGGCCCGACAGGTCGATGGCGAACCGCAGGGTGTTCAGCACCCGGGCGGTGTGCCCGCGCTCCTGCGCCGCCGCCTTCAGCCGGCGGGTGCTGTAGCTGTTGGGGGCACGGGACAGGATGGCCAGCTTCATGCACGGTCCTCGATCGGCGCGGGCAGGTCGCTTCGCTCCCCGGTCACGGTAGCCGCCGGCCCTCGGGCTGCTGCTCCGCCCCCCGACGGTTAGGGTGCGGGGCCGCACCGATGCCCGACGCACGCCGAACGCACGCCGAACGCACGCCGGAGCATGCCGCCCGCGCCGGTGGCCCGGTCCGGCCCGGAGGAGCCGCTGTGGCTGGACACCACCGAGCACACCGAGCCGGACACCGGGCCGAGGTCCGCTCCTCGGGTGCGACCGCGGCTGGCGGCCTGGGTCCGTCGGCACCTGCCACCGGGCAGGCAGCGCTCGCATCCTCGCCCCTGGTGCCGCGGCTCCAGCGTTTCGGCACCACGATCTTCTCCGAGATGACCGCACTGGCGGTCGAGCACGACGCGCTGAACCTCGGGCAGGGCTTCCCGGACGAGGACCCGCCCGCGGCGGTGGTGGCGGCGGCCCACCAGGCGCTCGACGCCGGCCACCACCAGTACGCCCCGGGGCCGGGCATCCCGGAGCTCCGCGTCGCCATCGCCCGCCACCAGCAGGCCTGGTACGGGCTGACCTTCGACCCCGACACCGAGGTGACCGTCACCTTCGGTGCGACGGAGGCCGTCGCCGCCACCCTCCTCGCCGTCTGCGAGGCAGGTGATGAGGTGCTCGTGCTCGAGCCCACCTACGACGCCTACACCGCGGTGATCGCCATGGCCGGCGCCAGCGAGGTCCGGGTGCCCCTGACCCCGCCGTGGCCTGGGGCCGAGGGCGACCGTGACGCCTGGCGGCTGGACCTGGACCGTCTGGCTGCGGCCATCACGCCCCGGACCCGGCTGCTGCTGCTCAACTCGCCCCACAACCCCACCGGGGTGGTCCTCAGCGCCGAGGAACTCGACGAGATCGCACGGCTGTGCGTGGACCACGACCTGCTCGCGGTCACCGACGAGGTGTACGAGCACCTCGTCTACGACGGGGAGCACCTGCCGCTGGCGACCCGGCCGGGGATGGCCGAGCGCACCGTGACCATCTCCAGCGCCGGGAAGACGTTCTCCTGCACCGGGTGGAAGATCGGGTGGGCGTGCGCGCCGCCGGCACTGACCGCCGCGGTGCGCACCACGAAGCAGTTCCTGTCCTTCGCCGGTGGGACCCCGCTCCAGCACGCCGTCGTCACGGCCCTCGGGCTGCCCACGGCGGCACTCTCCGCGGTCGGCGAGCTGCACCGAGCCCGACGCGACCTCCTCGCCGACGGGCTGGTGGCCGCCGGCATCCCGACCACGCGGGCGGCCGGGACCTACTTCGTCACCGCCGATGTCGCGGCGATCGGCTGGGACGACGGCGCCGCTTTCTGCCGATGGGCACCGGCCGCGCTGGGGGTGGCCGCCGTGCCCGTCTCGGCCTTCGTCGCGGACCCGGCACCGGTCGCCTCGCTCGTGCGGTTCGCGTTCTGCAAGCCCGACCCCGTGCTCGCCGAGGGGGTCCGCCGCCTCGGTGCCACGCGGCACTGGTCCTCGCGGTAGGGCTGCGTTACCGTGAGGAGCCCTCGGCAAGGGCCGTCCCATGGGCGCCGGCTTCCAGGCGATCGCCGTCGACTACGACGGCACGTTGACCGACGCCGACCGGCCCGAGCCCGACCTCCTCGCGGCGATCCGAGAGCAGCGGGAGCGGGGCGTGGTCGTGGTGCTCGTGACCGGCCGCATCCTGTCGGAGCTACGGGCGGTGTTCCCGGAGGTCGAGGAGGAGTTCGACGCCATCGTGGCCGAGAACGGCGCGGTCCTGGTCGATGCGGACGGGGTGCAGGACCTGGCATCGGCGGTGGATCCGGCGCTGGCGCGGGAGCTCACCCACCGGGACATCTCGGTGCGTCAGGGGCGGGTCCTGCTGGCCTGTGACGGCGAGTACGCCGGGGCGGTGGTCGAGGAGATCGTCCGGCTGGGTCTGGGCTGCCAGCTGGTCCACAACCGGTCGGCGCTGATGGTGCTGCCCAACGGGGTGACGAAGGGCACCGGCCTCATGCAGGCTCTCGGCAACCTCGGTATCTCGCGCCACAGCACCCTGGCGGTCGGCGATGCGGAGAACGACCACCACCTCCTCGAGGTGTGCGAGCTGGGGGTCGCGGTCGGCAACGCCGTCGACGCCCTCAAGCGGGCCGCCGACGTGGTGCTCGACCGCCCCGACGGCGCCGGCGTGACCGAGCTGCTGCGCGGCCCGCTGGTGACGGGGGAGCGGCGGGTGCCGCCGCGCAACTGGGTGCTGACCCTCGGGCGCGACGATGCGGGCAACGAGGTCCAGCTGCCGGCGTCCCGGATCAACCTGCTGGTCGTGGGTGCGAGCTGCTCCGGCAAGTCCTACCTGGTCGGGCTGCTCGTCGAGCAGCTGGCGCGCACGGACTACAGCGTGCTGGTGCTCGATCGCGAGGGCGACCACCGCCCGCTCACCCAGCGGCGGGGGATCCTCGGCGTCGGGGGCCGGGACCCGCTCCCGACGCCGTCGCAGCTGGCCGAGCTGCTGCGGCACCGGTTCAGCAGCGTCGTGGTGGACCTGTCGCCGTTGGCTGACGAGGCGCAGCGCGCGTACGTGGACGAGATCGCGCCGGTGATCCTCGCGCAGCGGTCCGTCACCGGGCTGCCTCACTGGCTGTTCTTCGACGAGGCCCACGAGCTCCCCTTCGGCCGGACCGACTGGAACGAGGTGCTGGGCGAGGGCGACCACGGCTTCGGGTTCAGTTCCTACCGTCCTGACCACCTGCCGGAGATGGTGCACCACGCCGCCGGGTTCCTGGTCGTCACCGCTGGGGGCAGCAGGGGGCGGGAGGAGTCCCTGCGCTTCGCCGCCGACGCCGGGCAGTTCCCGGTCGACCGGTTCGCCGACCTGCTCGGGGAGGAGCGCGGACGGGCGGTGCTGATCGACCTCACGGGTGACGCCGAGCCCCGTGCCTTCGCCGTGAAGCAGCGCAGCACGGGCCACGTCCGGCACTGGCACAAGTACATCGACGGCGAGCTGCCCCGCTACCTGCGGTTCTACTTCACCGATGGGCCCGTGGCCGCCAACGTCCGGGACTTCCACCGCCACCTCGGCACCTGCAGCGCCGAGGTGCTCGAGCCCCACGCGTGCCGGCACGATCCGTCTCGCTGGCTCGGGGAGGTCCTGCAGGATGCGGACCTCGCTGGTGTCGTCAGCGACGCGGAGCACCAACTGCGCGCCGATCGGTTGCCCCTCGAAGGGTTCCGAGATGTGGTCCGCACCGCCATCGAGGCGCGGTACCTGGAGTGAGGGGCCCGGTCGCGGCGGGACGCCTGGGCGGCTCAGTGACCGACGTCGCTGACCTCCAGCGTCAGGTCGCTGTCCGTCACCTCGGCGTCGATGCCGTGGTCACGGTCGACGCGCACCCGCAGCCGTGTGTCCCCGATCGGCAGGTCCGTCACCTCGAGGGTGCGGAAAGGTGGGGGCCACAGGGGGTCGAGACGCACCCGACCGCCCGGGACGTCAGCGTGCACGCCGAGACACGCCCGCAACAGCAGCAGGGCGCCGGCGGCGGACCAGGCCTGCGGACGGCACGCAGCGGGGTAGGGCACGGGCGCCGGCGCCTCGTCCCGGGCGAAGCCGCCGAACAGCTCCGGCAGCCGGGCAGCGAAACCCGGCGCGACCTGGACCAGCCCACGCAGCAGCGCGGTGGCGACCTCGTGCTGGTGGCGCACGGCCAGCCCCCACACCGCGATCGCGGTGTCGTGCGGCCACACCGAGCCGGTGTGGTACCCGAGGGGGTTGAAGCCCACGGCGTCGCTGGCCAGGGTCCGCAGCCCCCATCCCGAGTCGAGGCGCTCGTGTCCGAGCTGGGCCGCGATCAGGGGCGCCTCGGCGTCGTCCACCAGCCCGCTGGCCAGCAGGTGCCCCATGTTGCTGGCGGGGCCGTCGACCGCCCGTTTCTCGCCGTCCAGCGCGATCGCCGGGTAGCGCCCGTGCATGTCCTCGACCCAGAACGCGTCCTGGAACCGCGCGGCGAGGTCGTCGGCCCAGCGATCCCACCCACTCGCGCCGGGGCGCGCGAAGTGCCGTAGCAGCTCGGCGCCGCGGCGGGCTGCGTCGTAGGCGTAGGCCTGGACCTCGGCCAGCGCGATCGGTGGGCTCGCCAGGCTGCCATCGGCGAACTGCACACCGTCGTGGCTGTCCTTCCACCCCTGGTTGTCCAGCCCGCGCGCCTGCAGCTTGTGGTACTCGAGGAAGCCGTCACCGTCCGCGTCGCCGTCGCGGCGCAGCCACGCCAGCGCCGCCTCGACGTGGGGCAGCAGCGGGCGCAGGCGGTCGTCACCCAGTCCCCAGCGCCAGGCCTCGTGGGCGAGCACGACGAACAGCGGCGTCGCGTCGATCGTGCCGTAGTAGTTGGGTGGCAGGTCCCCGCGGTGGGTCAGGCTCCCGCGCCGGATCTCGTGCAGGATCTTGCCCGGCGCCTCCTCGGTCCCGAGGTCGTGGCGGGTGCCCTGACGACGGGCGAGCGTGCGCAGTGTGCCGTGGGCCAGCGCCGGATCGAAGGGCAGCGACATGAACGCCGTCCACAGCGAGTCGCGGCCGAACAGGGTCAGGTACCAGGGGCTGCCGGCGGCGCAGAAGCTGTCCTCCGGGGCGTCGGGGTCCACCATGCGCAGGGCGTCCAGGTCCTCGACGCTGCGCTCGACGAGCCGGGTGAACCGGTGGTCGGAGCAGTGGACCGACCAGGCCGGCCGGCGCGGTGGCGACGCCGGCGCGCCGGCAAGCGCGGTCGGCGCCACGCAGCTGCGGGAGGGGCGCACCGTGCCGTACACGTCGGTCGCGGTCACCTCGAGGCAGACCCGGGTCCGCTCGCCTGCGGGGACGCGGCAGTCCACGTACAGCGTGTCGTCGTCCCGTCGGTGCGGTGCCGGGTCGACGGTCACGGTTGCCCGGTCGACCCCGTCGGCCCGGATGAAGACGACCCCGTCGTCACGGTCCTGCGCCGGGACGGGGTCGAGCGTGCGGTCGTGACGCACGTCGAAGATGTAGGCGAGGTCGCTGCCGAGCCTGAGGCCCACCTCCACCTCGACGTCACCGCGGCCGTGGTTGCGCAGGTGGATCTCCTCGTGCAGACACCCGTCCACGACGCGGCGTCGGTCCACGACCAGGGTCGGGTCCGCTCCGGCACCCGGGACCGGCACGTGGGCGTGGAAGCTGGCGCTCGAGGAGCTGGTGTTGGCCCCGGTCAGCGGGCGCGGATGCTGGCCGTCCACCACCACCTCCAGTCGGTCGAGGAAGCGGGTGTCGCGCACGTAGACGCCGTGGTCGCCCCCGCGCAGGATGTCCCCGCTGGGGTCGGAGACCACGAAGGCCTCCGCGCGCACGCAGGTCACCTCGCCGAGCGGTCCGGTCGTCGGTCGAGCGTTCATCGTCGGTCCTGTGTTCGGGACCTTGGGCCGTGGACGTCTCGGCGGCGGGACCGCATCCTGCGAGGACCAGCGACACGGCGAGGTGCGGGATGACCGACCTGCTCCGGGTGACCTGTCACGGTTGCGCGACCTCCTTCGTCTCCGCCCATCAGGGCCTGCGGGTGTCGTTGGCGGTCGGTGAGGTGACCGCGCTCGAGGAGCGCTGCCCGCACTGCGGTGCCGGTGACCTCTACCACCTGAGCGACTACGACCACGGACCCCTGGTCGGTCGGATCACGCCGGTGCGCGCCCCGCGCGACTGAGCCGCCGGTCGTCACGGCGCTCCCGGTCACGGCGGGCCCGTGGGTCACGNNGGNCNCGCCGCGGGTTCGACGGGCACCAGCAGCACGGGCACGTCGGAGTCGTCGAGCATGGCCCGCACCACCTCGGCCCGGCCCGGTGAGAGATCCTGCGACCAGCCGAGCACGATCAGGTCGGCGGACTCCGTGGCGGCGGCCTCCACCACGCTGTGGCCGGGCGTGCCGCTACGCAGCACGATGCGGGGGGCTCCAGCGGGCACGTGGTGGCGTGCCAGGAACTCGTGGCCCCAGGCGTCCAGAGCGTGGTGCGCCTGGTCGAGGAAGGCGGGGACCTCGTCGAGGCCGAGGACGTGGACCACGACCACCTCCATCCCGGAGTCGGCCAACAGCAGGACCGTCGGTGCGACCGCGGCCTCGGTCCCTGCGACGCCGTCCAGCGGCAGCAGCACGGTCCGGAGCGGCGCGCCGATCCCGGCCGTGGTATCCGCCGGCACCAGCAGCGTCGGGGTCGTCGTCGCCTCGATCAGCGCCACCGCGACGTGGCCGGCGGGCGCGTCGGGGCTGGTCGCCTGGCCGCTGCCGACCACCGCGACCACCACCTCGGGTCCGGCGACCGCTTCGGTCAGGGTGGCGACGACCGGGCCGCGACGCAGCTGGAGGGAGACCCCCGCTCGCTCGGCGGCCATCCGCACCCGCTCGGTCGCGTCCTCGACCACGTGGATCGCGGTCACCGCGTGCCCGAGGGCCTCGCCGAGCGCGACGGCGACCCGCAGGGTGGTGGCGTTGGACGGATCGTCGTCGATCGCAACCATCACGCGCTCGGCTGGCTGCGGTGCGTTCATCGTCGCGTCTCCGGTGCCCACCGGTCGTCGCGCCGGCGCAGCACGATCGGGATGGCGTGGCTGGTGTCGTCCTGTGCGTCGGGGAGCAGGAGCGGCACGCCCGTGGCGCCCGACACCTCGAGGTGGTCGTGGTCGTGGTGCAGATGGACCCGCTGGTCCCGGAAGCGCACGGTGAGCTCGAGGGCGTCCCACGTGGCCGGTAGCGGTCGCGGGTCGAGCGCGAGACCGCCCGGGTGCGGTCGCAGCCCGAGGAAGCCGAAGGCCAGCGCCTGCCACAACCCACCCATGGCCCCCAGATGCAACCCGCCGGCGGTGGTCGCGGTGATGTCGTCGAGGTCGATGCGGGCCGTCAACCGCAGCAGCGCGGCAGCCTCCTCGGGCCGCCGTTCCCGGGCCAGCAGGCTGGCGTGCACGGCCGGGGACAGTGAGCTGCCGTGCACGGTGCGCGGCAGGTAGACCTCGAGGTCGTGCCGGAGCGAGCCCGCCGGGACGGCGTCCGGCACGAGGTGGTGCAGGAGCAGGACGTCCGCCTGCTTGATGAGCTGGGAGCGCGCCACGCGGTCCCGGCCCAGCAGGACATCAGCGGCCAACGGTGGCGCACCGACGGCGGCCACCTCCAGCGGCTCCAGGTCCCGGTAACCGGCGAACTGCTCGTGGCCGCCCCGCTGCGGGTCGTAGCCGTCCACCAGTCGGTCGGCCAGGTCACGCCAGACGCTGGCCTCGTCGTCGTGTCCATCCAGCTCCGCGGCACGCCGAAGGTGCCAGCGGACCATGACGTTGGTGTAGGCGTTGTCGTCGACGTCCTCGTGGTACTCGTCGGGACCGATCACCCCACGCAGGTGCACGGTCCCGTCCGTGTCCTGCTCGAGCCGGGATGCCCAGTACCTCGCCGTCTCGACCAGCAGTGCCCGGCCGGCTCCCTGGGTGACCCACCGGTCGCCGCTCCACAGGTGGTGGTGCCACGCGGCCCAGGCCACGTCGGCGACGATGTGCTCCTCCAACTCCCCCGTGCGGACCGGCAGTTCGGTGCCGTCCAGGGTCACCGTGCTCGTCGGGGCGGCCTCGCTGCCGTCGACCGCCGATTCCCAGGGGGGCCGGCAGCCGGCGCGGCCCTCAGCCCGGGCCCGGGTCCGCGCCGCAGGCAGCCGACGTAGGCGGTACTCCAGCATCGCCCGGGCGGCCGGCGGGTGGGTCGCGGCCAGGAACGGCAGCACGAACACGTCCGCGTCCCAGAACACGTGGCCCGCGTAGGCCGGCCCGGTCAGTCCACGGGCACCGACGGCCGCCTCGTCGTGGCCGGCCGCTGACGCCATGAGGTGGAACAGCCCGAACCTGACCCCGAGCTCCAGGTCCGGATCGCCGGGGATGGCGATCGCCGCGTCCGCCCAGCGGGAGGCCCACGCCGCTTCGTGCTCCGCCAGCAACCGCTCGACCCCCCGGCTCCTCGCCTCCTCGAGGGCAGCCAGGACCGTGTCGGTCGTCGGTGCGCGTGTCGGGTGGGCGCCGAGGCTCGCGAGCCGGTCGACCACGTGCCGGCCGTCGTGGTGCTGCCACCGCGTGCAGGTGGCCGCGGTGATCGTGCCCACCCCGCTGGTCTGGGACACCTCGACGTCCTCGTGGGACCAGCGGCGCTGGCGGACACCGTCCGTCACCGGCAGCACGGCGGCGTCGGTGACTCCGAGTGGGCAATCGCTCACGCTGCGCTGGACGGCGATCCCGGGCCGGGCGAGCGACGCGAAGCGCACGGAGCGGTAGTGCCATGCACCGCGTCGTTCCCGGTGGAGCACGCCACGGGCCAGGTCCAACCAGCGCCGTTCGCTGCCGGCGTCGTCGGTGGGAACGTCGAGGTGGAACCACAGCGGGCCGGGCACCGGTCGCGGGATGTCACCCGGCACCTGGCGGTAGACCCCGGCGGCCATCACCCAGGGTTCGCAGTCACCGTCGCACTCCTCACGCGTCCCCCGGGTCCCGAACCGCCCGTCGGCCACCGTCAGCAGCGCCCCGGTCACGCGTCGTCGCAACGGATCGTCCCCCGCCACGCCGACGGACCAGCCTGGCTCGGGAGGTCGCCGCCAGCGGGCCGCATCCGCCCCGGCCGCTGCGGTCCGCCCGGAACGGGTTGGTGCCCGCGCGGTGGCGCCAACGGGATCGGGCGTGTCGGTCGGGGGAGGGTTCATGCTCGCGGTGTGGTCGGCGCCGGTTCGAGGTCGGGGATCCGCAGCGTCCGCGCCGGGGCCAGGGCCTCGTAGACGCGCTCGTAGCCCCGGGCCATGCGGGCAGCCGTGAAGTGCCGCAGGACGTGGGTGCGGCAGATCGCGCGGTCGATCGTCGTTGTTCGCTGCACGGCCGCACACATCGCGTCGACGTCGCCGGGTGGGACCAGCCAGCCCGTCCGGTCGTGGTCGACCACCTCGGGTGCGGCACCGCGTGCGAACGCCGCCACCGGTGTCCCGCACGCGTTGGCCTCCACCATGGCCAGCCCGAAGGGCTCGTCCCAGCGGATCGGGAACAGCAGTGCGACCGCCCCACACAGCAGGTCGACCTTCTCAGCGTGGGTCGCGTTGCGGACCACGGTGGTGTCGGTGTCGCCGAGCAAGGGGGCCAACACCTCGTCCCACCACCGGTGCTCGTCGGGTTCGTTCAGCTTCACGGCCATGCGCAGCGGGAGCCCGAGCCTGGTGGCGATCGTCACCGCCAGGTCCGCGCCCTTGTCCGGGCCCGCGCGACCGAGCCAGGCCAGGTGGCCGCGCGACCGTGCCTCGAAGGGGTAGCGCGTCACGTCGATGCCGTTGTGCACCACCCCGGCCAGGGGCAGATCGCCAGGGGCGCGTGCGGCGTGATCGTGGCTGATGGCCACCAGGGCGACCCGATCGGCGATGGCACGGTAGAGCTCGCACAGCTCCGGGACCCATGTGCCGTGGACGGTGTGCACGACCGGGGGGCCGTCCAGCAGGGCGCCGACCGCTGCGCCCGTCACCGTGTGGTCGTGGATCACCTCGTAGCGGTGGCGGTCCCGGTAGCCCGCCAACACGTGCGGCAGTTCGACGATCAGGTCACCGAGCTGTGCCGTGGGAGGGGTGGGGTAGACGGTGCGGAGCTGCGCCCGGCTCGACGAGCCACCGGCGGCGAGCAACGTCACCTCGTGGCCGTTCGCCACGAGCTGGTCCGTCAGGGCGGCGATCACCAACTCCGTGCCCCCGTAGCGCACCGGTGGGACGGTGAACCACGGCGGTGCGAGCTGCAGGATCCTCATGGCCTCCTCCGGATCGACCTCCTCCGGGGCGTGCTCAGGGCGTGATCAGGTCGCGGTCAGGCCGGTTGCGCTACTTCGACCGTGGAGTGAGGCGGGGCCGGCCACAAGGGGCCAAGGGCCCGGCGCCGGCCACGGCTCGGCCTGGCCATCACCGGCCGAGGCTCGTCAGGTGGTCGCAACCGGTGGCACCGGCGGTGACGGTTCGCCCGACCGTTCCGTGCGCTGGATCACGACGATGCCGGCCAGGATGCTGGCGCCGCCGACGAGCTGGAGTCCTCCGGGGAGCTGGGACAGCAGCAGCCAGGCGGTCAGGATCGCGAACAGCACCTCCGAGAGCGACACGAACGAGGCGGTACGGGGCCCGAGCCGGACCACGCCGGCGATCCCCGTCAGGTACGCGGTGGCGGTGGCGACGACCACCAGCCACGCGGCGGGGACCAGCCAGGACACCGCCACCCCGGCCAGCACCGTGTCGGTCGCGGTGAAGCGCAACGGCACGATGCCGATGACGCCGGCGAGGGCGATCGCGGCCGCACCGATCGCGGTGCCGCCGGCGGCCATGAGCAATGGAGGCAGGTCCGCGTCCTGACGGGCGGACAGGCTGAAGTACCCGGCCAGGCACACCGCGGCGAACAGCCCCCAGGCGACCCCGACCGGGTCGACCGTCTCGGCGCCGGTCAGGTCCAGTACGAGCACCAGGCCCACGAGCGTCAACCCCGCACCGAACAACGTCGCGGTCGGCGGTCGCTGACGCGTCCGTACCGAGGTCCAGGCCAGCAGCAGCACCGGGGCCAGGTACTCCAGCAGCAACGCCACCCCGACGTCCAGGGTCCGCACCGCGTTGAAGAAGCCGAGCTGGACGCCGGCCATCGCGACCAGGCCGTAGACCAGGAGGATCCGGCCCGTGCGCCTCGTCAACCGCAGCTGGCCGCGTTGGAGCAGGAGGGCCAGCAGGGTCAGCAGCACCGCCGCACCGCCGAGCCGTACCAGCACCGCAGCACCCGGGGTCCAACCCGCGTCGATCAGTGCCCGCCCCATCGGGCCTGACGAGCCGAAGGCGGCGGCCGAGACGGTGGCGAAGACGAGCCCGGTGCGCTGGCGGTGGCCCAGGTCCCCGGGCACGTGAGAGGCGGAGGCTGCGTCGGGTGCCATCCGCGGCACGCTACCTCGACTCGCGCCTCCTTCTGCAGCGGATGGATGTCGGACTGGCATCGGCTGGGCGTCGGTCGGCGAGCAGTAGGCTCCTATCGCGCGTGGTGCACCGGGGGAGGGCGGACCAACCATGGCAGCACGGTCCCATCGGAGGCGCCGTCGGGTCGCCCGGCCCCTGGTGGCCGCCGTGGTCGTTATGACCATCGGCCTCGCCGGCTGCTCGCCGGACGGCGAGCCGGCCCGGGAGCTCCCCGAGGAGCCGGCCGCGCCGGAGCCCGAGCCGCAGCAGCACCTGCTCACGGGTGTCACCACCGGCGAGGTGCCCGAGCGGCCCGCACTGCTCGTGAAGGTCTCCAACTCGCCCGAGGCCCGACCCCACACCGGGCTGGAGACCGCCGACGTGGTGTTCGAGGAGCTCACCGAGGGCGGCGTGACCCGCTTCCTCGCCGTGTTCCACAGCGAGCTCCCCGAGGTGGTGGGACCGGTCCGCTCGGCCCGTCCCGTCGACGTCCAGCTGATGTCGGGCTTCGGCCTCCCCGGTTTCGCCCACTCGGGCGCCCGTGCCGAGGTCCGGGCGATGCTCGCCGACGCGCCCGCCGTTCCGATCACCGAGGGCGCCGCGGGGTTCTTCCGCGACGACGGCACCTACGCCTCCCACCCCGTGGCCCCCCACAACCTGTTCCTCCGGCCCGAACCGGCCCTGGACGCCGTCATCGAAGGGGGTGCCCAGCCGCTCGGCCCACTGGGATGGCTGTTCAGCGACGACCCACCGACGGGGCCCGACGTCGGCGACGCCGAGGACCTCGAGGTCGAGATGTCGACCTCGTTCAGGACCGGCTGGAGCTACGACGAGGCAGCGGGTGTCTACCGTCGAGCCCAGAACGGGGAGGACAGCGAGGTGACCGGACCCGGCCGTATCGGTGCTGCGAACGTCGTCGTGCTGGCGGTCCGGCACTACATCGGCGCCTCCGGGTACCCGGAGACCGACGTGCTAGGTGAGGGTGAGGCACTGGTGCTGCGTGATGGCCGCCGCTCCCCGGCACGCTGGGCGAAGGCGGCCGAGACCGACCCCCTGCTCGTGCTGACCGCCGACGGTGCTGAGCCCTTCCCGCTCAAGCCGGGTGCCACCTGGATCCTCCTCCCGGACGAGCTCCCGCCACCGCCCGAGGAGCCGGCCTCGGGTTGAGGGCGCACTGCCGGTGCGTGGTCGGTGGCAACGCGGGCCGGTTGCTGAGCGGCTGGTCCTCGCGTGCGGGCGTGGTCTGGTCGTCCCCGTCGAGGCGGCGTCGGTGGCCGACTATGGTCACCGGGGCACCCGCAGGGTGCTCGCGTGACCGTCGACGCAACGGAGAGCTGATGACCGACCGCACCGCTTCCACCGTCTGGACCGGCACCCTGTTCGAGGGGTCCGGCAACGTGACGTTCGGATCCTCCGGACTCGTCCGTGACGCGGCCGTCTCGTGGCCCGCACGCGCGGAGGCTCCTGATGGCAAGACCAGCCCGGAGGAACTGATCGCCGCGGCCCACTCCTCGTGCTACTCGATGGCGCTGTCCAAGCAGTTGGCGGATCGCGGGACGCCGGCCGAGAAGCTCGAGACGTCGGTGACGGTGACGTTCGTCCCCGGGACGGGCATCACGCGCAGCGCGATCACCGTCCGTGTCGCGGCTCCCGGGCTCGACGACGCCGGCCTGGCCGAGACGACCACGGCTGCCAAGGAAGGCTGTCCGGTCTCCCAGGCGCTGGCCGACAGCGTCGAGATCACCTTGGACGCCGCCTTCGCCTGAGCGTCGGTTGGCAGCGACGCGTCGTCGCCCGCCGGGACCGGTCCTGGTCGGCGCGGTGCGAGCGGGGGGACTCGAACCCCCAAGGGCTGTGAAGCCCACTGGGACCTAAACCCAGCGCGTCTGCCAGTTCCGCCACGCTCGCGTGGGTCGGGAACCTACCGCTGACCAGGCAGAACGCGAGAACGCGCCTCATCCCGTGACGTCATGCCCGAAGTTTGGGAGCGCCGGGATAAACCGGCATGGAGGAGGAGATGGAAACGCTCTACACCGAAGGGCTAGCGACCCGCGGTGGCC
>SL_8KL_010_SEDDRAFT_10002051_pt1 | contig 17343 bp, 16 predicted proteins | sample SodLakKL_010_SED_4_FD_11160 | JGI IMG/M metagenome (IMG submission 11160)
GCAGGCTCCGACCCGCCGGTCTCGCCATCCCCACCGGCGAACGACTTGACCGGAAGGTCGCCGACCGTCACCGTCGCCGTCGGGTCGTGGTTGACCGCGAGATCGGCGTGTTCGCCCAGCCCCTCGCGGATCTCCGCGTCCGTCATCGGGCGGTGGAGGCCCAACCCGAGCACGACGGTGACCTGCTCGCGCGGGACCGACAGGCGCGCCAACAGCGCATCGAGCAGGACGTCATCCGGCGTGTTCCGGGTCACGTCGGTGACGACGATGGCGACCGTCTCGGCGTCCGCCGCGAGCGACCGGAGCGAGGGTCCGTGTGGGGAGTCGAGCGCGGCCTCCGCGGCGGTTCGCACGTCCACGGGCTCGATCGGCGGCGGCGTCGCCACGGTCGTCTCGTAAGCGGAGAGGTCGACCTCCAGATGACCCGTTCCGTAGGGGAGCTGCATGGCTGGGCCTCGCTCGCGGGATCACATATGCCTGCCGGCGGCGATCACCAGATCCGGGCGAGCGATCGCGCCGAAACGCACCGTCAGGGCTGGGGACCCTCGGGGATCGGGTTTGGGAGGCCTTCGAGGACGAGCAGCGTGTAGTAGAGCAACATGGCGAGTCCGATCAGCGAGACGATCGTCAAAAACAGCAGGATCGCCCGCTCGTCGCTCCGGACGATGGCCCGTCGGGCCGCCAGGAACGAACGCGGGTCGCCGTTCGGACTCATTGCCGGTTATACACGGGGCCTCCTAAAAACGGTCGGGAACGGTGGTCGCCCGCTCAATCGGTGTCCGCGGATGCCGGCTCAATCGGTGTTCGCGGGCGTCCGGCGGTGTCGGTCGAGGGGCTCGCCATCGACCGGCGACTCGGGGTTCACCTCGCGGGCCGCCTTCGACAGCCCGAGTTGTGCGTCGACCTCGACGCCCTCGCGCAGGTGGACGGTTCCTCGATGGACCGCAATCGCGTCGGCGAGATGGAGCCGCACCGCTTCAAGTAGCACCTCGGCCTCCAGCGGCTGCCCGCGGCGTTTGATCTCCTCGACTGAGGCCCCGTCGGGTACGTCGAACGCGCGCTGGGCGATGACCGGCCCCTGATCGAGATCCGTCGTCACGTAGTGGGCGGTGACGCCCGCGATCCTGACGCCCGCGTCCTTCGCCTGTCGGTACGCCTCCGCGCCGGGAAACGCCGGCAGCAACGAGGGATGGACGTTGATGATCCGCCCCTCGTACCGGAAGACGACCTCCGGCGAGAGGATCCGCATGTACCGGGCCAACGCAAGGAGGTCGACCTCGTACTCGGCGAGGAGATCCAGGAGGCGTTTCTCGTCGGTGTTGCCCTTACCGTCGCCGACGTCATAAAACGGCTTGTCGTAGCGCTCGGCGAGCGACCGGAGGTCGCCACGGTTGCCGATGACGACCGGGATCTCAGCCTCGCCGTCGGCCGCCAGCTCCCCGGCGGCCTCGGCGTCAAGCAGCGCCTCCGGCGCGTGCGTCTCCTTCGTGACGAGTAACGCGATCCGACGTGCCGACCGGTCGCTCGGGAACCGGACCTGGATGTCGACGTCGAGTTCCCGGCCGAGTTCCGCGAGCGCACGGCGTAACTCGCCACGGGAGGTGTCGAGGTCGGCTGCGTCGACGCGCATCGTCATCCGGAAGACGCCGTCGCGCACCGCCTGATCGAGGTCCTCGATGTTGATCGACCGTTCGAACAAAAGGGAGGTGACGCGCGCGATCAGTCCCGTCTTATCTCCTCCGACGACCGTGATCTCGGTCAGTTCGCGGGTCATGCGACGATCACCTCCGATGGCTCGAACGGTTGCATACGTCGACCCCGAGTACCCGGGGACGTTTGCCCCTTTCGTTCTCCAGTGGGTGTGGGTCGCCGTTTCACTGACCGGTCGCGCGTATATGCACCTTTATGAATATCGACGGCGCTCCGAAACGGTTTTTGCCCACGACTCCGCACCGACTGATAATGACGGGATACACCGCGACCGTGACGGTCCGGCTGAAACGGGGCGTGCTCGACCCCGAAGCGGAGACCACCCGGCGGGCGCTCGAACGGCTCGGTTTCGAGCTGTCGGGACTCCGGTCGGCCGACCGGTTCGACATCGACCTCGAGGCGGAAGACGCCGACGAGGCCGAAGAGCGGGCCGGCGAGATGGCGGAGCGACTCCTCGCGAACCCGACGATCCACGACTACGAGGTCGCGGTCGCCGAGAAATGACGGTCGCCGTCGTGCAGTTCGGCGGGTCGAACTGCGACCGTGACGCGGTCCGAGCCCTCTCGTATCTCGGCGTCGACGCCGAGCGTATCTGGCACGAGGACGGCCTCCCGGCGGACCTCGACGGGATCGTCCTCCCGGGCGGGTTCTCCTACGGCGACTACCTCCGGGCGGGTGCGATGGCCGCCCGTGCGCCGATTATGGCCGCGGTCCGGGAAGCGGCCGAGGAGGGGGTCCCCGTCCTCGGCGTCTGTAACGGCGCACAGATCGGCTCGGAGTCGGGGCTCACGCCCGGCGCGTTCACGACGAACGCCTCCGCACGGTTCCAGTGTGAGCCGGTCCACCTCCGCGTCGAGCGGGCGGATACCCCGTGGACGCGTGCGTACGGCGACGGTGAGGTGATCGAGGTGCCGATCGCCCACGGCGAGGGGCGCTTCGAGATCGACGACGACGCTTACGACGACCTCGTCGCCGACGACCGCGTGCTCTTCCGCTACTGTGACGCCGACGGGGCGATCACCGACGACGCCAATCCGAACGGCTCCACGGGCAACGTCGCGGGCATCCTCGGCGAGCGCGAGACGGTGGCCGTGCTGATGCCCCACCCTGAACGTGCGACCCTCCCGGACGTCGCGGGGAGCACCGACGGCGAGGGCGTCCTTCGGGCGTTCGTCTGACCGCTGGAGGACCGATCGTGACCGACGATGTTTCCGGAGTGACGTTCGCCTCGCTTTTCGGCCGTGCGGCCGCATACGACGTCGATGCGGCGGCGATCCGTCGGGCGTTCATCTCCCGTCGGGAGTCCGCGGCCTCGGAGGGGGCGGCCGAAGGAGAAGGAGAAGGAGAAGGAGAAGGAGAAGGAGAAGGAGAAGGAGAAGGAGAAGGAGCACCCGCGGCGGACCCGCCGTCCACCCCACCGACGCCGAGCCCGGCCCGTGTCGTCGCCGACGCGGACGTGCTGGCGGCCGACCTCTTTCTCGATGGCCCGGCACGGGAGGCGCTCGATCACCTCCGAGGTCACTCGTGGACGACGTTGATCGCGAGCGACCCACTTATACGTGATGCGGCGGCGGTGGTCGAAACCCTCGCGGACGCCGAACTCGCGGCGGACTGGCGGGGACGGATGGCACGCTGGCGCGAGCCGGTCTCCCATCCTGCCGGCGACCATCCGGCGTTGGCGTCGGCCTACCGTGGCGGCGCGATGCAGGTCATCAGCGACGATCCGGCGCTCACCCGCCCGGGGACGGCCGCCGGCCTGCAGGGGGCGATGCCAGTGAGTGTCCGCGATCCGCGGGCGTTCGCGACCGTCTTCTCGCCCGAACGGCTCTACCCGGAGGTTGCCGCGGGCGACTACCCGGGCCCCGACCGCGACCCCCGTATATAAAAGGGATTACGCGGAAACCTCGCGGTCCGCGTACCACTCGGCGAACTTTTCGAGCGCCCGTCCGCGGTGTGAGACGGCGTTCTTCCGCTCGGTGTCCATCTCCGCGAAGGTCTCCCCGCCGTGTTCGAAGATCGGGTCGTACCCGAACCCGCCGTCGCCCCGTGGTTCGACGATCCGCCCGGGGACGTACCCCTCGAAGAGCTTGACCGGGACCGGATCCGTCGCGTGATCGGCGGCGTCCGGAGGCGTATCACCCTCGATAGCGCTCGCCTCGTCCGGGCCGGCCGCGGCGGCCGCCCCGCGGTCGTTTCGGTCGATCGGGTCGGGGCTGGCGGCGAACTCCCCGCCGTCACAGTAGGCGAGCGTACAGCGGAACGCGGCCCGCGTGTCTGAGAGGGTGTCGGCGAGTTCGGCGACCCGCTCGATACCCAGCGTGTCCTCGACGAACGCGGAGTAGGGGCCCGGAAAGCCGTCCAACGCGTCGATAAAGAGCCCGGCGTCGTCGACGAGCACGGGCTCGCCGGCGTAGCGGAACGCCTCGCGGGCGCCCTGTGCGGCGATCGGCCCGAGTTCGTCAGCCTGGATCTCGGGATAGTCGAAATCGAGTTGGCTCACGGATCCCTCGGCGAGATAGCTCTCGGCCTCCCGAACCTTCCCCTCGTTCGTCGTGACGTACCTGAGCATGATCGCTTTCGGGGTCGACGTGAGGAATAGCCGTCGGTACGGTTTTGTTGTTTGACCGACGTGTGAGGGGTATGTCGTCCCTCCCGACGTTCGAAAAGAAGCGGCTGATGGGTCTCATCGGGATCCTCTCGTTCGGGTTCACGGCGCTTTTCGCCGTCCTCGGATTCAACGCGCTCGTTCCGGTCACGTTCGTGATCGGCTTTTTCATCCTCCTTCCGTCGGTCGTCCTCCTCGGCGAGGACTTCCCCCTCGTGGAGTCCGAGACCGGCGGCGACGAGGTCACCGAGGAGGATCCGGTCGCGACGCTCCGGCGACGGTATGCGACCGGCGAGATCGACGAACGGGAGTTTGAACGACGGCTCGATCGCCTCCTTGAGACCGAAGAGCTATCGGGTGATCGGTCCACGACCGAGCGGACCCGCCACACCGGCGAGGCCGATCGGGAGTTCGAGTTCGAGTAACCGACCCGCCGTCCCCAACGGACACCCTCTTAAGGGTCGACCGACAGGAACGGACGGAAATGCTGATCGCCGGAACCGTCATCGCCGACGCTGACACGGTCATCCCCGACGGGGCCGTGGTCACGGAGGACGACCGGATCGTCGCCGTAGGCGACGCCGAGACGCTGCGTGAGAGCCATCCCGACCACGAGCGGCGCGAGTTCGACCTCGTCGCCCCCGGCCTCGTCGGCGGACACGTCCACTCGGTGCAGTCGCTTGGGCGCGGGATCGCCGACGACGACGCGCTGTTGGAGTGGCTCTTCGAGGCCGTCCTCCCGATGGAGGCCGCGATGGACGCGCGGGCGACGCGGGCGGCCGCCGAACTCGGCTACCTCGAATGTCTGGAATCGGGGACGACGACCGTCGTCGACCACCTTTCGGTGAACCACGCGGCGGAGGCGTTCGAGGCGGCGGTCGAACTGGGGATCCGGGGACGGCTCGGGAAGGTGTTGATGGACACGGACTCGCCCGACGGCCTGCAGGAGCCGACCGAGGTCGGCTTAAAAAGGAGCGAGCGGCTCATCGAACGCTATCACGGCGCGGCGGACGGACGGATCCGCTACGCGGTCACGCCGCGGTTCGCGGTGACCTGTACGGAGGCCTGTCTCCGGGGGTGTCGGGAGCTGGCCGACCGCCACGAGGGCGTGACGATCCACACCCACGCGAGCGAGAACTGCGACGAAATAGCGACCGTCGAGGAACGGACGGGCGAACGGAACATCGAGTGGCTCGCGGAGGTGGGGATCGTCGGGCCGGACGTCACGCTCGCCCACTGTGTCCACACGGACGAGCGCGAGCGGGAGATCCTCGCGGAGACGGACACGGTCGTCACGCACTGTCCCTCCTCGAACATGAAACTCGCCTCGGGGATCGCCCCGATCCAGGACTACCTCGACCGGGGAATCACGGTCGCGCTCGGCAACGACGGCCCGCCGTGTAACAACACGCTCGATCCCTTCACCGAGATGCGGCAGGCAAGCCTGCTCGGGAAGGTTGACGCACTCGATCCGACCCGGCTCCCCGCGCCGGTCGTCCTCCGGATGGCGACCGAACACGGCGCGCGTGCGGCCGGCTTCGAGCGGATCGGCGCGCTTCGGGAGGGCTACCGCGCCGACGTGATCGGCCTCACGACCGACCGGACCCGCGCGACCCCGCTTCACGACCCGATCTCACACCTGGTGTACGCCGCCCACGGCGACGACGTCGTCTTCACGATGGTCGACGGGCGGGTTCGGTACGCCGACGGCGACCTCGTCGACGGCGACGCCGCGGCGATCCGCGAGCGGGCGACCCGGGAGGCCGGGAGGGTCGCGGAGGCGGCCGGCGTGGAGACATCGCTTTAAAACCGGGGGAGTAACGCTCCAGCGCCCCCACTCACCGTCCGTGCAACTCGCGGTCGTCGCCGACTCCACTCACCGTCCGTGCAACTCGCGGTCGTCGCCGACTCCACTCACCGTCCGTGCAACTCGCGGTCGTCGCCGGCGTGTGCGCGAACCCAGAGTTCGCCGATCCGCGAGAGCGTCGTCCGGTAGGACTTCCCGTGTTCCTCCTGTTCGATGTAGCCCTTGCCGCCGGGACCGAGCCGGTCGACGTTGTAGATGACCTTCGAGCGGAACGAGTCGGTGTACTCCTCGTTGAGGTCGGCCGCGAGCGTCTCCGCGAGCTCGGAGACGGAGGCGAACTCGCCGTATTCCCCGAGGGTAAAAAGGACCAGCTCCTCGAACGGCTTGACGCTTTGAAATGAAGCGACCGGCAACTCGACGATGTGGCTCTCGCCGATCCGCTTCGCGCCGATCGTCGTCCCGCGTTCGTCGAACTCCGCGAGCAGGTCCGTCGTCGTCCGCAGCCGTTCGTCGATCCGATCGCTATCGATCCCCCCGAGGTCCACGCCGGTCGTCCCGTCGGCGTCGCCGCCGGTGTCCGCCTCGCTGAGCGATGTAAGCAGGTCGCGGTTCGCCCGAAGCTCCTCGGCGAGTTCGGTTTCGAGGTACTTCTCGGGGGCGGTGTAGTAGGTGTGGATGCGGTCGCGATCCGCCTGGCGTTCGACCATGATCGAGTGGGCCGCGGTCGCGAACGCGAACGAGACCGGCCGCGGCATCGAACAGACGTTCACCCACACCTCGCGCTCGTCGTCCTCGGCGTCGACGTCGCCGTCGCGGTCGAGGGGGCGGCCGCCCACCTCGCCGTCGAGTTCGGCGTTGATGAGGTCGAAGGCGCGCTCGAAGGCCGCGTCGTAGTCGTAGACGTCCGTGAGCCGCTCCCGTTCGGTCTCCGCGCCCAGTAGGTTCCGAAAGTCCTGTTCGAGCTTACGGGCGATCTTGCGGGAGTACTCGACGTTCGCCTCGCTGCCGACGGTCCCCTCCAACAGGATCACCCGGTCGACGTCGAACTGGTCCCGGATGAGCGGGGCGATCAACCGGTCGTAATCGAAGCCGACCGGCACGACGTGAGTCTGCATACGTTTCGGTTGCGTCGATGAGTATAAAAGGGGCGTGTCGCGGTCGGCGGTGGACCGAGAGAGTATATAAGGTGGGATGCCGACGGGAGCGTGGTCAGTCGTCGTCGCTTCCGGCGGGCGCGAGCGCCGTCGCGGCCCCCGCCCGCGCCGTGCCGACGCGACGGTCGAGGAAGTCACGGAGCAGTTGGAAGGTCCGAAGCTTCTGGTCCTGATCGGAGGAGGCGTGGCCCTCCTCGCCGAGCTCTTCGTACTCGAAGTCGCCGTCGGGCCCCTCCGCATAGCCCGCCGCGAGCAGCGCGTCGCGGAAGATCCGCGCCTGTGAGATCGGGACGCGGCGGTCGTTGACGCCGTGGACGATGAACAACGGCGCGGTGAGGTTCTCGACGTGGGTCACCGGCGAGCGCTCCGTATACAGCTCCGGGTTCTCCTCGGGCGTCCCGAGGTACTTCTCCATCAGCTCCGTCCGGAAGTGCGGCATCGTGTTCGCGTGGATGTCCTCCAGGTCGGTCACCCCGATCCAGGCGATACCGGCGTCATACAGCGCCGGATACTGGACGAGCTGCCAGTAGGCGGAGTAGCCGCCGTAGGAGCCGCCGAAGACGACGACTTGGTCCTCGTCGATCCAGTCGTACGTGGAACACACGTGCTCGACGCCGACGGCGACGTCGCCCTGTTCGGCTCCTCCCCAATCGTCGTGCAACTCGCGGACGAACGCCCGGCCGCGACCCGTCGAGCCGCGATAGTTCACCTTGAGCACCGAAAAGCCCTGTGAGACCAACACCTGCGTGTAGAGGTCGAACCGCTTGGTGTCGCGCGAGCGCGGCCCGCCATGCGGATTGACGATGAGCGGCGAGGGTCGCTGACCAGAGTCGTACAACAGCGCACCGATCTCGAACGACGCATATGGGTCATGTTCGACGGCCGCCTGACGCGTCTCGGGGACCCCATCGGACTCGAAGGTGAGGTACTCGGCGTCGGCGAAATCGGCCGGCTCGAACGGGCCGTATTCGGCTTCGATCAGGGTCTCGTACTCGTGTGTAGACAGATCATACGCGAGCAACTCCGGCCGGGTCGTCGGCGAGGTGTGTGTCACGAGCACCCTGTCGCCCTCAAGGATCGGGTTGCCCGCCTGCCCGAAGCTGGCGACCCCCTCGGGGAGATCGAACTCCGTCGCCTCGCCGGTCTGAAGATCGTAGACGATCGGAACCGAAACCGCGTCCCGCACACGGATGCCGATGACCCGCTCGCCGTCCGGGAGGAACGCCGTCGGCGACTCCTCGTAGTCCCCCTCGCCGAGCCAGGTGACTGCCGCCGCGTCGGTGTCGTACACGCCGATCCGACCGAGGTCGGGGGAGTTGTCGCCAACCAGGAGGCGACGACCGTCGGGACCCCAGTCGGCCGCGTAGGATTCCGCGCCCACCTCGCCGATCTCGAGGTTTTTCGGGTTCGATCCGTCGACGTCGGCGATGTACACGTCGCGGTTGTCGAAATCGTCGCGCTCGTTGGTGGCGTACGCGACCCGGTCACACCCCGGCGAGAGCACCGCCCCGCCCGTCGCGCGATCATATGCGGTGATCTTCGTGGTCTCACCCGTTGGGAGATCGTGGCGGTACAGGTTCATCTGCCCGTCCCGGTTCGACCCGACGATAAGGGTTCGTCCGTCCTCGCCGACATCGTTGCACACGACCTGGCCGTCCATCTCGACGACGGGTTCGACCTCACCCGCTCGCGAGAGGGCATAGAGATCGTTCTGCTCGTCGCCGCCATCATCGAGGTGAAAGAAGACCCGATCGCCGTCGGCGGCCCAGTTGAGGTACCAGCGCGCGTTCCGCGGAACGTTCCCGTCGCTCCACTGGACGCGCTCGCCCGTCCCCACGTCGAGGACGTGCAGTTCGTTGCGGCCGGTGATGTCGTAGTACGTCGCGACCGCGGTGCCGTCGGGGGAGACGGTCGGGTGGGCGAGCGTCGGGAGGCTCGCGAGCGATTCGAGGACGTCGTCCGGCTCGGTGGGATCGCTCATCGTCGATCCGGACGGTCGCCACCCACATAAACGACGGTAACTGCCGTGGCGGGCGAGCGACGATCGGCGTGAAGCCGACGTCGTTCACCGAACGATCTCGACGGTCGTCTCCGCGCGGAGTCGCGTCTGCGCACCGCCCGCGACGTTGATCCCGGCCGCGATCGTGTAGGTCCCCGGCTCGGCTGGTTCCCACTCGTGGCGTTCGACGCGGAACCGCTGATCCCAGCGTTTCTGAAACTCCTTCCGCTCGCCGCGTCCGAAGTGGAATCGGCCCGGTTCATCCGGCGGATCACGGAGCGGGACCGCGGAGGCTTCTACGTTTCCGTCCACCGACCACTCCCACAGGACGGGCGAGGCGGTCGGGATCGTGACCGCGATCGGCGCACGGTTTCGTAGGGTCACCCGGAACGGGATCGGCTCGCCGACCCGATACGTCGAGTTCGGGGAGCGAACGTCCACCGAGATACAGCGACGGCGGAGCCGTTGTGGCAGAAAGGCGTCGCTGAGCGCCGCCGATGGAACGTGACGGAACGACTGGAGCGTCGTTTGCCGTTTCCGCTCTTTCGGCGCGTGCGCCTCGTCGTCATCGCGATAGAGCGCGTCCGACTCGTAGATCCGGCGCATTCGCTACCGGGTACGGGATGTGTCGGATAAAGGGTTGCGCACCGATCCGGACGCGAAGGACGGATCGGTTCCGGTCTAGATGGGACCGCCCGGCGGGCCGGTCAGTCGTCGGCGTCGGCGGTGGCGTCCGGGGCTGCGGCCGTCTCGGTCGTGTCACCGGCGTCGAACGTCTCCGTCGCCTCGTCGAACCGGTCGTCATACCGAAGGCAGGCGATCCGATGGTCCCGCGCGACCGTGTAGGCGTCCGGATGGTGTTCCGAACAAGGTGTCGTGAACGATGTATCGAGCCGCTCGGCGGCCTCCTCCATCGTCCCCGTATGGAGCACATCGATCGCTTCCGTGAGGGCGGTCTCGGCGGCGGCATCCGGGAGCCGATCCGGAAGCTCGAACTCCCGACGGACCATCTCGTCGAACTGCTCGCGTGAGGTCTCCGCCGGATCGATCCGCTCACCGGTGTCGTCGTCGATCACCTCGGTGGTCACCGAGTCGACCGACTCGGACGCGCGCGTTCGAACCTTCAGGTCCATCACCGACCGCCACGTGTCCTGTGGGAGGTCGTATCGTCCGTCCGGAATCACCCGTGGACACCGGGTGTGGAATCGACATCCCGACGGCGGGTCGATCGGCGACGGGACCGTGCCCGACAGGAAGACCTGATCGCCGTCCCAGAGCGGGTCGGGCTCCGGAATAGCCGAAAGCAACGCCTCCGAGTAGGGGTGATACGGCGGCGAGAACACCGCCTCGGTGGGCCCGATCTCGGCGATCTCCCCGAGATACATCACCGCGACGCGGTCCGAGATGTGCTCGACGACGCTCAAGTCGTGGGCGATGAAGATGTACGAGAGGTCGAACTCCGCCTGCAGGTCGTCGAGCAGGTTGAGGATCTGTGCCTGCACGCTCACGTCCAGCGCGGAGACCGGCTCGTCACAGATGATCACCTCCGGGTCGACCGCCAGCGCCCGGGCGATCCCGATGCGTTGACGCTGGCCGCCGGAGAACTCGTGAGGATACCGACTGGCGTAGCTCGAACTCAACCCGACGACTTCAAGTAGCTCGTAGATCCGTTCGGTTCGCTCCGTCCCCGAGGCGATCCCGTGGATGTCGAGCGGCTCGCCGACGATGTCGCCGACGGTCAACCGTGGGTTGAGACTGGAGAACGGGTCTTGGAAGATGTACTGGATGTCCTTGCGGAGGTCCCGGAGCTTCGAGCTCGACAGCTCGGTGAGGTCCTCGCCGTCATAGTACACCGACCCCTCGGTCGGTTCGATAAGCCGGAGCATGCTCCGGCCCAGCGTCGTCTTCCCACAGCCGGATTCTCCGACGACGCCGAGCGTTTCACCCGGATAGAGCTCCAGGTCGATGTCGTCGACCGCCTTAACCTGCTGTGAGCGGCCGAGCAGCGTATCGATGAAGCCACCGGAGGTGTCGTAGTACTTTTTCAGGCCCTCGACGCGGAGGATCGGTTCGCCGTCAGTCATCGCCATCACGCTCCGATGTCGCGGCTGCGGTCCCGTCCGCGGCGTCGATCGCCCCGATGTCGCCCCCCGAATCATCGATCTCGACGGCGTAGGTCAACCCTTCAGCGAGCCCCTCGGTGTACTCGATACAGGCCGCCGCGTGGGGGGTATCGAGGGTCGCTTGCCGTCCAGAGTCGACGTCCGTAAGCGGCGGCTCCGAGCGGGTACAGCTCTCCTCGGCGAAGGGACACCGGGGATGGAAGCTACAGCCGGAGGGGAGCTCGATGAGGTCCGGCATGGTTCCGGGTATCGTCTGTAGACGGTCGCTCTCGCTCCCGACGCGGGGGATCGAACTCATCAAACCGACCGTGTAGGGGTGTTTCGGGTTGTAATACAGCTCCTCGACCGGCGCAACCTCGACCGGCTTGCCCGCGTACATCACCATCACCCGGTCACAGACCTCCGCGATCACGCCGAGGTCGTGGGTGATGAGCTGTATCGCGGTGTCGAAGCTCTCCGCGAGCTCGCGAAGCTCATCGAGGATCTGTGTCTCGATGGTGACGTCGAGCGCCGTCGTCGGCTCGTCGGCGATGATGAGATCTGGGTCACACGACAGCGCCATCGCGATGATCGCTCGCTGTTGCATCCCGCCGGAGAACTCGTGTGGGTAGTCGGAAAACCGGGTTTCGGCCTCCGGGATCCCGACGCGGTCAAGGAGCTGTATCGTCCGATCGCGCGCCTCGGCCTCGGAGTATCCCATGTGGTGTTCGATCGCCTCGGCGATCTGTTCACCGACGGTGTACACCGGATTTAACGCCGTCTGGGCGTCCTGAAAGACCATCGCGATCTCGTTGCCGCGGATCGACCGGATCTCCGATTCGGACAGCTCAAGCAGGTTCTGTCCCTTAAAGAGGATCTCCCCGCTTTCGATCTGCCCCGGGCTCTCGATGAGCCGAAGAACGGAAAGCGCGGTGACGCTCTTGCCGGCCCCGCTCTCGCCGACGACGCCGAACTTCTCGCCGCGTTCGATCCGATACGACAGGTTATCGACGGCGGTGACGACACCCTCCTGGGTGTAAAACCGAACCGTGAGGTCTTTGACCTCCAAAAGCGGCGGCATTACTCCTCACCCCCGCGACCGACGCCGGTCTGTTGGGCGTCCAGCGCGTCGTTGATCCCGTCGCCGATCATGTTCATCGACATGACGAACAGGAAGATAGCGCCACCCGGATAGACCGTCGCCCACCAGGGGATTCGACCATCCGGACCCTGGATGAGCGTCTCACGGGTCTCGTCGAGCATCGTTCCCCACTCCGCGGTACCGGGGTCCATCCCCAGCCCGAGGAACCCGAGGGCGGCGACGCCGATGACGACGGTCCCGATGTTGAGCGACGCCAGCACAATGAGCGGCGGCATCGCGTTCGGGGCGATGTGTCTGAAGACGACCGAGAGGTCGCGAGCACCGAGGGCTTTCGCCGCCAACACGTACTCGCTTTCTTTGATCTTGAGGACCTCCCCACGCACCAGCCGGCCGTACCCGGCCCACCCGAAGAGGCTGAACGCCAACACGAGCTGCCAGTAGCCGCCGCCGAGGATGGCGACGATGATGAGCGCGAGGATGAGGCCGGGGAACGCGAAGATCGTGTCGACGATCCGCATCATGACCTCATCGACGTTGCCGCCGTAATACCCCGAGATGGCCCCGTAGATGAGCCCAAAGGAGGCCGTCAGCCCGACGACGATGAACCCGATCGAGATGCTGTAGCGGCCGCCGACGAGAACGCGTGAGTAGAGGTCACGTCCGGAGCCGTCGACGCCCATCGGGTGATCCCATGAGGGCGGGTCGTAGGTGCTGATGGTCGGGTCCTGGAGGTAGAGGATCGTCGTCGGCTCGTACGGCGCGAGTGCCAACGGCTGGATGACGAACCCGAACATCTCGATCGGGCGGGCGAAGATCGCCGCGAGAGACATCAGGACCACGATGACGACCGCGCCCATCGCCGAGCGGTTCCTGACGAACCGCTGGAGACCGCGGCGCCATCGCCCGACCGCCTCGTCGCCCGCTTCGTCGGTCCAATCGGAGATCGGTTCACGTTCCCTGACGCGGTCGGCGTCAAATCCGGTGACGCGGATCCGTCCCCGGTCGGAGTGTGTATTGCGTTGCTCAGTCATAGCGTATTCTCGGGTCAAGTATTGCGTAGATGATGTCGGCAGCGAGGTTCGCGAGGATCACGAACAAGCCGGTGAACAGGGTGATCGCCATCACGATGTTGATCTCGCGTTGGTTGATCGCGTTAATGAACTCGTAGCCGAGCCCCGGCCAGTTGAAGACGACCTCGACGACGACGGAGCCCGCGACGATCCCGGCCGTCAGCGTCGCCGCGAGGGTGACGACGGAGATGAGCGAGTTCCGGAGGACGTGTTTCAGTATCACCTGCCGCTCGGGAAGTCCCTTCGCGCGGGCAGCCGTGACGTACTCCTTGTTCAGCTCCTCGGCCATCGAGGTCCGCATCACCCGCATGATGGAGGCCGCGGCGGCGGTCCCGATCGTGATCCCGGGGAGGATCAGGTACCACAGCATCTCCGGGTGGTATAACGGTAACCGTGACGGTGCTAACACCGGAAAGAGACCCAGATACAGCGAGAAGATCAGGATCAGCATGAGCCCGAGCCAGAAGTTCGGGATCGAGATGCCCGACAGGGCGATGAACCGGCTGACGGTGTCGCCGAGCTGGTCCTTTTTCACCGCCGCGTAGATCCCGGTCGGGATCGCGATGACGAGCGCGAAGACCCAGCCGAAGAGGCCGAGCGCGATGGTCTCGGGGAGCCGCGTGGCGATGATACCGGAGACCTCACGGCCGGTGCGGAGCTCCTGTCCGAAGTCGCCGACGAGCACGTTCGAGACCCACGTGAGATACTGCTCCCACACCGGGCCCGAAAGGCCCCAGCGTCGCCGCAGCTGTTCCTCCTCGGCCGGCGAGACGTCCGGATTCAACGCGACCAGCTGTGAGACCGGATCGCCGGGCGTGAGGTGAAACAGTCCGAACGTGATCACCGACACGCCGAACATGATCGGGATCAGCGAGAGGATGCGTTTCAGGATGAATCGTCGAAGGCTCATTGAATATCGGTCATGCTGAGAGGGTCATAGAGTCGTGCATCTGGGTCGTATGGGCGTGGCGTGTGTCCGAAAGCGAAACCCGGTGAAAGGCTTACTGGTCCGCTTCGATCTCCTCGAGCAGCTCCACGGCGCGCTCGGGGTCGTATTCGTTCAGCGGACGGATCCGCTCCTCCAGGGCGTCCGCGTCGGTCGTACCGGCATCCATCGCCAGCTCGGGCAGGTCGGTCCACGCCGGGCGGCCGTAGCCGTTCAGGACGTTGTCGACGATGTTTTCACGCGGCACAAGGTGGTTGATCGCCTCACGGAGCCGTGGGTCGTCGAACGGCTCGACGTTCACCGGGTACTGAATGTACTCGTAGCCACCGGTTTCGACTCCGTGGACGATGAAGTCGTCGGAGGCGTCGAAGTCGTCGAGCGTGCCCGTTGCGAGCCCGGTCGTGATGTCGATCTCGTCGTTCTGGAGCGCGCCCGACCGCGTGGAGTCGTCCGGAATGATCTCGAGTTCGAAGCCGTCGATGACGGGACCGTCCGGGAACTCGTCGGGACCGTCGAACCACTCGAACGCCTCGTCGACGCCGACGTTTTCGACCCAGTAGTTGTCGAACTTCTCGTACTCGGCGAACTGTTCGTCCTCGAACTCGGAGAACTCGTAGGGGCCGGTGCCGATCGGGTCGTTCCCGTCGCGCGGGTCGAGCTCCCCTTCTTCGATCTCATCCAGCTGGTTCGCGTTGAGGATCAGGAGACCGGGCAGTTCCCGTTCGGCTTCCGCGTCCGGGATCTGCGCGTAGATGTCGACGGTGTACTCGTCGACGGCGTCGACCGCCAGAACGGAGTCGAACGTCTGTGGGGCGAGGAGCGAGTTCTCCGCGTACTCGTAGGTCGCGACGACGTCCTCGGAGGTGAGCTCGTCGCCGTTGTGGAACTCGACGCCCTCGTGCAGGTGGTATCGGTACTGCATCCCGAAGGTGCCATCCTGTGCGGCCTCCAGCGCGTCGTCGGGAAGGAGAACACGAACCTCGTCCTCCTCGGCCGGGTTGTCCTCGGGGTGCTGGACGATGATCTGTCGGTCCGCAACCGCGGCACCCTCCTCCGTCTCGACCGTACGCATGTAGTCCTCGTAGTCGGTCCGGTCGACGTCTTGGACATCGACGAGCTCGTAGCTCTCGGCGAGCCACGGGTAGACCGTGCCGTCGATAGCGGTCGTCGTGAGGCCTTCGAAGATGAAGCCCTGCGCCAGCGTCGACGTCGTGTCGCTGCTGTAAGGCGGGTCGAAGGAGTCGACGTTCGCGCCGACGCCACAGATCATCGTCCCACCCTCGGTGAGATCCGAGAGGTCGGAGTCGCCGGCCTCGGAATCCCGGTCGATCCACATGATCTGCTCGTCCTGCGGCGCGAACATGTTGTAGCTGTACATGCCCTCGGCGAAGGGCCACATCTCGAAGCCGTGGATGTCCGTGTTGGTGACGGCCGTCGCCAGGTCGAAGTGGGAGATCGAGCTGTAGCGCTCCTCGGCCAGCCGGTCCCACACCTCGTCGTACCGCTCGGCACGGAGTTGGTCGTCATCGGAGACCTCGACGCCGTAGCGCGCCGAGTCCATCATCTCGTCGAGTTCGGGGTCGTTGATCCCGTTGAGGTTACAACACGCGCCGACGTTGTCGGAGTGGTGGAGGGCGTTACAGAAGCTTTCGGGGTTAAACGTCCCCGACAGGCCGATACAGGGGATATAGCCGTTGTCCTGGTATTCGGGGTCGAGCACGCGCCCGGTGTAGGTGTTCCACTCGTAGGTCTCGATGTCCGTCTCGAAGTAGCCGGTCTCCTCCATCGAGGCCGCGATGAGTTCGACCATCTGCACGCGGTCGGAGTTGTCCGCGTTCACTTCGAGTTGGATCTCCATCGGGAACATGGAGTCCTCGTCGTCGTCCGGGCCGCCCTCTTCGTCCGCACAGCCGGCGATGCTCACTGCACCGGCGGCACCGATCGCGGAGAGGACCCCCCGTCGGTTGATCGTTCCGTCGTCACTCAGGTTCCGCTNCTCGCGTGGCATANATTGACCTACTACCAAGCACGCTAAAGCGTTACGCATAAAACGATTTAACTCGGACTGAAAGTTTATATCGACCAGAAATTAAACGTGTTCACACATCACAAACAATAATGTCCATCCAAAACTGGTCGATCACACCGACGGCAATGGACGGCCGATCATGGCTTCTACCCACGATGTGCACGGGCACGCGGACCCGCGAACGCGGATCACAGACCGACTCGGGTCCACGGCCCTCGCGTGTGCACGAATGAAACAACGCAAACGCACGCAACCGAGGTCCCGGTCCGTGCGCTCGATCGAAGCCGGGCAACCGTCTTTTATTCAGTAAATAACTGCGTGCACCGTTCTATCAGGAAAGATATTCGGAAGGCATTCTTTATAAACACCGGTCGGGGATGTACACGCAACCAGTCGGGGATCGGGAGCGTGGCGGGGTCGGCGGTCGCGTCGAAGGCGTCCCCAGTCCCCACCCCGCTGGAGAACAACAATGAAACTCAGCAACCTATTCAACGACGACAAGGCGGTGTCGCCGGTCATTGGGGTCATCCTGATGGTCGCGATTACCGTGATCCTCGCGGCCGTCATCGGAACGTTCGTGCTCGGATTGGGCGATTCGATCAGTGATACGACGCCCAGCGCGAGTATTAGTGGTGAAATAGACTCCGATGGGAACGCAACGTTCACTCACCAGTCCGGACAGAATATCGACGTAGACAACCTTCGTATTTCGGATACTGATGGGACGTTTGAAGAAAAAAGCCTGTTCGTGACTGGCGAGGACGATCGATTCTCCTCCGGCGATAGGGCAACCGTTGGGAATTCAACTGCGGTATCCGA
>SL_8KL_010_SEDDRAFT_10002054_pt1 | contig 17326 bp, 29 predicted proteins | sample SodLakKL_010_SED_4_FD_11160 | JGI IMG/M metagenome (IMG submission 11160)
CCGGCCAGACCCCATTGTAGGCATTGAAGGAGATCTGTCCCACGTCATAAGCAGTGCCATGTGGTTCGTCCAAAACATGGTCCTGTTCGGAATCGGGGCTGCAATCTACCTTGCTCCAACAATCATCGCCATGATAAGAAGCCACAACAAGCTGCCCCAGATAGCCGCTTTGAATGTTTTTCTGGGAATTATTGTTGTGGGCTGGATAGGGGCGCTGATATGGAGCTTCACCGGTAATGTCCACCCCCAGAACTTCCTGGACCGCTTCGGCAGTACAGCCTGATAAAAAAAGACAAAACAACGTAAAAAAATAAAAAAAAGGCCGGGCGGATGATGCCCGGCCTTTTTCTTTCTGAAAAAAACTACTGCTTTTAACCCCGGACCAGGTTGTCCGTATTGATAAAGGCCTGGTATTTCTCCTCGTCAATGGGAAAATCCCAGGATCCGCTGCGCATTTCCAGCCTGCCGCCGAATCCGCTCTTGAACCGGTAAAGACCGTAAAATGGATGATCCGGGTCAGCACCCGGTGAGACAGCCCCCATGTCGTATCTCAGGCACCCGCGCAGCCTGGACTGTCGCATGGCCTCCCAGTGTACAGCATAGGATCCCATGAGGTGCCTCCTGGTATTGGAGGAAGCCCCATACAGAAAATGCGCGGTCTGCCCGGATATGGCCACTATTCCCCCGGCCAGCAGCTCCTGGTCGCAGGCGGCTAGAAGAAAAAGCACCTCGGAGTTGCAGGGGTCGAATATATGCGCGTTGAAAATGGCTGAAAAGTGTTCATATGCGCACGTGGCAAATCCGTTTCGCGCAGCAGTCTGCAGGTACAGATCATAAAAGGCAGGCAAATGCTCCATGGAACCGGTCTGCACCTCCACACCCCTGCGGCCTGCCAGGCCGATGTTGTACCTGGTCTTGGATTTCATACGGCCCAGGATGTCCTTTTCCGCCGGATCAAGGTCCACTACCAGGGTGCTGGCCACGGTCATATCCATTGATGATTTTCTAAGATTCCAGGACTCTGTTCCCATGTTCATGCGCATTTCCCTAAGCCTGGGCTCAGGAAAGCCGTACCAGTGGCCCTGCTGCATCTCCCGGGCGTACTGGGACTCCCAGGGCAGATCATACCTTATAAATGCCGTATCCGGTCCCAGGTGATGCATGAGTTCATAGGACAGGGATTCCAGAAAAGGGCCGTATTCTTCCTTGGGCGGTAAAAACTCAGGTCCCTGGGGAACCAGAGCTGACTTCATCTCCGGACCATACCTCTGCAGAAGCACCAGCACATCCCCGGCGGGAGAAAAAAGGTCCGGCTGGATGTCGAAAGCCATTACCCGGCATCCCAGTCTGGATTTAACCCTGGCCCAGTAAAGGGTCTGGAAAAGTATGTCCGTGGGTAGAAGCTCTTGAGGCTCTTTGGGCTTGAGCTGTAAATCCATAAAAAAACCTTTGCAGATTCCTGGGTTAACTACCTGCGTTGTGGCTCAGTTGGCTGAGAATATGCTGCATAAGCATTGATGCACAGAGATAAAGAGTGCGCCTTCTGTGCTTGATGAGATAAAACCTCCTGCGTATATTCAAGTCGGATACTTCCAGTCTTGCCAGTTGACCGGAGCTTAGAAATTCATCCACCGCCAGCCTGGATGTTACACCTGCTCCAAGGCCCGAGAGAACGCAGCGCACCATGGCTTCAGTAGATTGCACCAGTGCTTTTGCCGGCAGAGAGCTTATATCCATTTTGTGTTTATGCAGTGCTTCTTCCATGGCCTGCCGGGTCCCTGAGCCCTTCTCACGCATCACCCAGGGAAGATCCGGTAACTGCTGCGGTGTAATAACCTGCGGATACTTAGAGGCAATATCCGGCGCTGCAACCACCATGAGCTCGTCGGTGAAAAGCAGGTGATTCTCCAAGTCTAAGTGCTCAGCATAACCTCCCACAAGGCCGAAATCAAGTCTGCCCTCGAGTACGTCATGGCTTATCTTGATGGAGTCTGCAGTGCGCAGGTCTACGCATACGTCGGAGTAAATCCGCCTGAAAGAGGAAAGCACCCCCGGCAGAAGGTAGTTGGCCGGTATGGTACTGCCCCCCATGATGACCATGCCGGAAACCTGGCTGGTCAGTTCCTGTATATTGGACCTGGCTTCATCCAGAATTCTGAACATATCCTGAACTGCCTGGTAAAGTATCTCGCCTGCCTGAGTGGGAATTACCTTTCTGCCGATGCGGTCGAAAAGAGAAACCCGCAGATCCTGCTCCAGGCTGATGATATGGGTGCTTATAGTTGGCTGGGACAAAAAGAGATCCCTGGCTGCCAGGGAAAAACTCTGCAGTTCGTAGACTCTAACAAAGGCCTGCAATTTTCTGAATTCCATGAAAGGAGCCTGTATTCACAATGCAAACAAACCATATTGCGCAAACCTATACTGACTGTCCAAAAAAAAGGGTCATGAACTGACCCTTTTTTGCCTGCAATTTATTTTTTTTGTTCTGGATCTTCCCCTGGATCATCATGGGGCCTGGACTCTTCTGACTTATCTTCCTGAGACTGCTCATCTGCCTCTCTATCTGCTGCAGTGGAGTCTTCAGCCTCGGGAAATTGAGCTTCCGGCTCAACCTGCTTTTGGTCTTCGGGCGTAATAGAAGAGTCTTTTTCAGGCACAGGCTCAGAAGCTGCTGGTCCGGCAGGTGCTGCTGCAGGTGCACCTTTAGTCTGTGCTTTGTCTTTGGGGAGTCCGGCTTTTGTGACCTCAGGACCCTCGGAAGTCTTATAGGTGAATTCGATTAGTGCCAGAGATGCGCTGTCCCCCACCCGGGGCTTTGCATATTTGACCACACGGGTATAGCCGCCGCTGTGCTTTTCAAACCTGGGTGCGATTTCGTCAAACAGCCTCTTGACCAGCTTATGGTTGCCCAGCACCTTGTACGCCTGCCTTTTGGCGCTCAGATCTCCCCGCAGAGCCAGGGTTACCAGACGATCCGCCACTCTGGACAGCTCCTTGGCCTTGGGCAGTGTAGTCTTGATCTTTTCATGGGTTACCAGCGATTTGGCCATGTTTCTGAACATGGCCTTGCGATGCTCCCAGTTTCTGCTCAGGGATCTTCCGGATTTTCTATGCCTCATCGTCTTCTTTCCTTTTAAGCCATTCCTGGTATTTTTGATCGAAGTTGTCTATCTGGGTGTTGAAATCGTAGCCCATCTGCTCAATTACGCGCCGGATATCTTCGAGAGATTTGCGCCCGAAGTTCTTTGTCCTCAACAGATCATTTTCTGACTGCTGAATTAGTTCTCCAACAAGACGTATGCCGGCGTTTCGCAGGCAGTTGCCTGCCCGGACAGGCAGTTCAAGTTCCTCTATGGTCTTGAACAGCTTGGGATCAAGGCCTTCATCCGAGTTGGTATCTATGACATTAATATCCGTCTGGCTCTCATCGAAATTGATAAAAACAGACAGTTGATCTTTTAGAATCTTGGCACTGTAGGCAAGGGCGTCTTCTGGCAGTACAGATCCGTCGGTGTGTATCTCCAGAATCAGCTTGTCATAGTTGGTCATCTGTCCTACCCTGGCCTGTTCTACAGTGTATGAGACCTTGCGGATGGGGGAAAAGGTGGCGTCCATGGGTATAAGCCCGATTTCCTCATCAAGGTCCTCATGCTGTTCCGAGGGTACATACCCTTTGCCCATACGCACCTCTATGTTGATCACCAGGTCGATGTCCTGAGAAAGGGTCGCTATGTGCTGATCCGGGTTGAGTACCGCTATGTTCTGGTTGGTCTGTATAGCTTTTGCCGTGACCTGACCTTTTTCGTTGGCCACCAGCTTCAGCTTCTGGGGTTCATCCCTGCTCATCTTGAAGCGCACCTGCTTCAGGTTCAAAACTATATCAGTGACATCCTCCACCACACCCGTGATGGTGGCGAATTCATGCGGTGCGTTGTCTATCTTGATGGCGACAATGGCTGCTCCCTGCAGAGATGAAAGAAGTATCCTGCGCAGAGCATTGCCGAAAGTATTGCCGAAGCCTCTTTCCAGGGGTTCGCAGGAGAACTTCCCGTACTGTTCTGTAGACTTTTCATCCCGTTGAACCTGATCCGGCTTAACTAAGCTGGACCAGTTCCTGGTATTGATGAGCTTGTCATTAGTCTGAATTATCATTGCAGCCCCTGTGCTCGAACTATTGGAAATTCAGGCCGCATTGCGGTCCGAATCCTGTATAACATGTTTATTTTGAATAGAGCTCTACTATAAGCTGTTCATTAATGGGGAAGGTGATATCTTCCCTTGCCGGCAGGGTCTTTACTGTTCCCTTGAACTCCTGGTCGTTGATTTCCAGCCAGTCCGGTGAACCTCTGCGGGCCAGGACATCCCTTGCGTCCTGAATGACAGGCATTTTCCTGCTCTTTTCGATTACCCCGATGACGTCTCCTTCTTTCAGAAGAATTGAAGGGACATTCACCCTCGTGCCGTTTATGTGAAAGTGGCCATGCCTCACCAGCTGCCTGGCCTGGGACCTGGAGTTGGCAAAGCCCATGCGGTATACGACATTGTCCAGCCTTCTCTCCAGCATCACCAGCAGGTTGGTGCCTGTAGCGCCTTTTCTGGAGTCGGCGATTTCAAAATATCTCTTGAACTGGCCTTCCAGAAGGCCGTACATGCGGCGTACCTTCTGCTTTTCACGAAGCTGCAGAGCGTAGTCGCTGGACTTTTTCCTGGCCCTGCCATGTTCTCCCGGGGGGTACGCGCGACGTTCATAAGCGCACTTGTCTGTATAGCACCTGTCGCCTTTGAGCAGGAGCTTGGTGCCTTCCCTGCGGCACAACCTGCACTTGGAATCTGTATACCTGGCCAACTCTTAAAACCTCCTGATTATACTCGACGCCTTTTGGGTGGGCGGCATCCATTATGTGGTATGGGGGTAATATCTCGAATATACGTAACCTTGAAGCCCGATGTGTTGATGGCCCGCATGGCGGACTCTCGCCCCGCTCCGGGACCCTTGACCAGTATCCCCACGGTACGCATGCCGTTTTCATGGGCGAGCCTGGCAGCAGTTTCCGCAGCTTTTTGTGAAGCAAAGGGGGTACCCTTTCTGGAACCCTTGAAGCCCACCATCCCTGAACTGGACCAGGAAACTACGTTGCCGGTCTGATCAGTTATAGTTACCGTAGTATTATTGAATGAGGCATTGATATGAACAATCCCCGTAGGTATGTTCTTTTTCTCTTTTCTCTTTTTTGTTTTCCTGGGCTTTGCCATCTACAAGTCTCCGGTTATTTCTTTTTCTTTATAGTGGTTTTCTTGGGGCCCTTACGAATGCGTGCATTGGTATGGGTACGCTGACCGCGTACGGGCATGGATCGGCGATGTCTGAGGCCTCGGTAGCACCCGATATCCATGAGACGTTTGATATCAGCGCTTTTTTCCCTTCTCAGGTCACCTTCGACTTTGTAATTATTTTCCAGTTCACCGCGGATTACGTTGACTTCATCAGAAGTCAGCTCCTCGGTCTTTCTGGTCCAGTCCACCCCTGAAGCATCAAGAATCTTCAGGGCAGTAGTCCGGCCTATCCCATAGATATAGGTCAGCGAAATACCGATTTTTTTTCTTTTGGGCAAATCCACCCCTGCTATACGAGCCATTTTTCCCCCGCTTCTATCCTTGTCTTTGTTTGTGACGTGGGTTGCTGCACAAAATCCTGAGGACCCGCTTGCGTCTGACCACTTTACACCTGGCACACATCTTTTTGACAGATGGTCTGACTTTCATTGTATTACTCCCCGACTAATTATCCAAGGTGCTTAGTATCTCCGGGCCATCCTTGGTTATGGCCACGGTATGCTCAAAATGAGCCGCTAAACTTCTGTCCGCTGTCCTGGCGGTCCAATTGTCCGGCATGATTTCCACCTGTTCCGAGCCCAGTGAAAACATGGGTTCTATGGCCAGCACCATACCTTTCTTCAAAGGCACTCCAAGCATTCTCGAAGGTACAAAATTGGGCAGTTCAGGTTTTTCATGCAGGCTTGCCCCTATTCCATGGCCGACAAATCTTTTGATTATGGAACAGGCGTTTTTTTTTGCATGCATTTCAATGGCAGCGGAAATATCATACAGATCGTTGCCTGCACGGGCCTGCTGAATACCTTTGTGCAGGGCATCCATAGTGACCTGCATGAGCCTGCCTGCTTCACTGCTTATATCCCCTACAGCGAAAGTCCTCGCGGAATCACCGAAAAAACCCCGGTATTGAACTCCCATGTCAATACTCAGGATATCACCAGATTTAAGTTCATCAAGTGTCGGGAATCCATGTACTATCACATCGTTGAGCGAGCAGCAAAGAGTGTATGGAAATCCCTGATATCCCTTGAAAGCTGGCTTTACCTGGTATTGAGCACACAGTTCGTTGGCCCTTTCCTCCAGATCCATGGTTGTAATTCCAGGCCTGATGCGGGATTCGATATCATCAAGGATTCGGGCTACTATCTGATTGGCTTCTCTTAAAAGTGATATTTCATGGTCATTTTTCAGAAAAATGCCTCGAAATTTTTTCAATCCTAGCGCCTTCCCTTGATCCTGGTTTTGGTCATAAGCCCTTCGTAATGCCTGGATATAAGATGCGATTGAAACTGGGACATGGTGTCCATGGCCACTACTACCACAATCAGCAGGGCTGTACCTCCATAGTAAAATGGTACGTTGAATTCCCTGATCATGAATACAGGCAGAACGCATACCAGTGAAAGATATATGGACCCGCTGAATGTCAGTCTGGACAGTACAGCATCAATGTATTCCTTGGTTCTGAGTCCCGGTCTGATTCCAGGGATGAATCCTCCCTGTTTCTTCAGGTTTTCTGCAATATCCTTGGGATCGAAGATGATCGCGGTATAGAAAAAGCAGAAGAATATTATCAGCGCAACAAAAATCAGGTTGTATACCAGAGATTCAGGCTGAAGATGATTGGCTACAGCTTCTAAAAAACCTGCCTGGGAAAAACTGGCGATAGTTGCCGGAAACATCAGGATGGAGGAAGCAAAAATTGCCGGGATGACTCCTGATGTATTCAACTTCAAGGGCAGGTGACTGGTCTGTCCTCCATACATCTTCCTTCCCATCATGCGCTTGGCGTAATGAATGGGCAACCGGCGCTGTCCCCTTTCTACGAAGACTATAAAGAGCAGAACTCCAACAACAATGGCCAGGACAAAAATTCCCATGAACAAAGTCAGTTCACCTGCGGTGAAGAGCTGGTATACATTGGCCAGGGCCCCTGGAAAGCCGGCTACGATACCTGCAAATATAATCAGTGATATTCCGTTGCCAAGACCTCTTGCAGTTATGCGCTCTCCCAGCCACATGATAAATATGGTTCCTGCGGTAAGCGTAAAAACTGTTGTCAGCCTGAAGGCCCAGCCACCCTCTATAACTACCGAAGCGCCGTCAGGACTGGTCATCTGTTCCAGGCCGACTGATATGCCCATCCCCTGAACCAGGGTAATCATCACTGTCCCGTACCTGGTCCACTGGGTGATCTTTTTTCTGCCTGCTTCACCCTCGTCTTTTTTCCATCTGGACAGCGTAGGACTTACGACTGTAAGTAGCTGCATGATGATCGATGCAGATATATAGGGCATTATGCCCAGGGCGAAGATGGAAAAATTCTTCAGCCCGCCACCGGCGAACATGTCAAAGAGTCCGAAAAGTGTATGCTCTGCACCGGCGAAAAATTCAGACAAAGCCTGTCCGTCAATTCCGGGCAGAGGCACGTGAACACCTATGCGGTACACTCCCAGTATAAAAAAGGTAAAAAGGACCTTGTTGCGCAGGTCCTTTAATCCTGATCCTCCAGTAGATGCTGGCTGTTTCAAGCTGTTATCCTTCCAGGGATTTTACCTGCCCACCGGCATTTACTATTTTTTCTGCTGCTGTTTTGCTGAACTTGTGGGCGGTAACTTGTGCTGCAAAGTTTATTTCTCCATCGCCCAGAATTTTTACCGGGTAGTTCTTTCGAGCAAGTTTTTTGCTGTATATGTCTTCCAAGTTAATTTCTGAAGTACTGGGAAAATGATCAGCAAGCTGCTTGAGATTAACTGAGCAGTACTCCTGACGGAACCTGTTCTTAAAACCTCTTTTGGGCAGTCTCCTGGACAAAGGCATCTGCCCGCCTTCGAAATGAGCGGGTATACTTGCGCCTGCCCGGCACTTCTGTCCCTTGTGTCCTTTGCCGCTGGTCTTTCCCTTTCCGCTGGAATTGCCCCGTCCAAGGCGCTTGGGGGCTTTCTGATCTTCAGGAAAGGGGTAAATTTCATGCAGGTTCATTATTTAATTACCTCGACAAAGCTTTGCACATGTTTAATCATGCCCTTGATACTCGGATTGTCCTGTACTTCCAGCACCTGATTGGGCCGCTTGAACCCAAGGGCCTGCAGGGTTCTTCTCTGTACCGGCTTCATCCCGATAAAACTTCTCTTCAGCTTGATCTTCATTCTTTTCTCTCCCAAAAAGCCCGTAAGGGCCCTACCTTACACTTGCATACTCCACACTCTGTCCGCGCAGGCCTGACACATGTTCAGGGCTGGTCATCTGACTGAGCCCTTCCACGGTAGCCTTGACCACGTTATGCGGGTTGTTGGTGCCAATGGCCTTTGTAAGTATGTTTTTGACTCCAGCGGCTTCCATGGCGGCTCTCACTGGACCGCCGGCAATTATCCCGGTACCTTCGCTGGCCGGCTTGAGCAGGACCCTGGCCGCACCGTACCGGCCGGTGACCTGAAAGGGTATTGTTGATCCGCTCAAAACCATTCTGACCATGGACTTCTTGGCCTTTTCCGTGGCCTTTCTAATGGCTTCGGGTACCTGATTGGCTTTACCCAGGCCGTAGCCTACAGTTCCCTGTCCATCGCCCACTACAACTAAGGCACTGAACCTGAACCTGCGTCCGCCCTTGACCACCTTGGCCACACGGTTCAGATAGACTATCTTTTCTATGAGTTCCAAATCGTTTTGCTGCATGAAATCGTTCCCCTTAGAACTTGAGGCCGCCAGCACGTGCTGCGTCAGCCAGAGCTTTTATCCTTCCGTGATAATAATAGCCGTTGCGATCGAAAACTACAGTTGATATATTTTTGCTGGTTGCCTGTTCCGCCAGCTTGCTTCCAACGCTCTGGGCTGCAGTGGCATTCAGGCCTGAATGCTCATCAAGGTTGTGAGTGGAACATGCAGCCAGTGTACGCGCATCTGCATCGTCTACAATCTGGGCATAAATGTGTTTGTTGGATCTGAAAACCACAAGCCTCGGCTTTTCTGCAGTGCCCCTGATTTTTTTGCGTATACGGTATTTGCGCTTGATGCGTCTTTGATTTTTGGACAGCTTCATGTGTCTACCCGCTATTTTTTACCGGACTTGCCGGCTTTTTGTTTCACTTCTTCGTTTTCGTACCTGATCCCCTTGCCCTTATAAGGTTCCGGGGGTCTGACGCGTCTTATCTTAGCCGCTGTCTCTCCTACAAGCTGCTTATCAATACCTGACAGTGTAATCCTGTTTTTCTCTACACTGCCCTCGACTCCCCCGGGAAGTTCAATGTGTACAGGATGCGAATACCCGACGTTCAGCACCAGGGTATTACCCTGCAGATCAACCTTGTAACCTACTCCTATGACGTCCAGGGACTTTTTGAAGCCCTGATGCACTCCCTGGACAGCATTGTTGATCAGCGTCCTCCTAAGTCCCCACTGCTCCCTGGCCTTGATGCTGTCATCGGCCTTTTGTACCTGCAGTGTCTGTCCCTCGATATTGATGCTGATCCTGGGGTCAAGATCTACACTGAGCTGACCTTTGGGGCCCTTGACATCAATCATAGAAGAATGTTGTGTAATCTCGACGCCCTGTGGTATTTTAATGGGCTCTATTCCTATTCTTGACATGATTACCTTTCCTACCGGAATTTGACTGTATAAATTCTACAAGCAGGTTCTTTTGCTGATTTATTCAGTTTGAATATGGAGTTAACCGGACCTTTGACTGCTTATCTGCTAATAACATTCCGGATTGAGTTCTATAAATCTGTCCCGTGAGTCCGGGTACTGCAAGCAGTGCCGTGCCGGCTGATTTTGCTGGACTGATCGGGCTTACCATACCTCGCAGATAAGCTCTCCGCCGACATTTTGTTTCCGGGCCTCCATACCGTCCATTACCCCCCGTGAGGTGGACACTATGCAGATTCCAAGCCCGTTTCTCACTAAGGGTATCTCTGCAGCCTGTGAATACACTTTGCGTCCCGGTTTGCTTATCTTGTTCAGTCCCTTGATCACAGGCCTGCTGCCGTAATATTTAAGCCTTACCTGGATGGTTCTGCCATCAGATTTGAAATCCTGGATAAAGCCCTTATCTGCCATGATCTCAAGAATTGCTTTTTTGGCCTTGCTTGATGGCATCTTTACTTCTCGATGCAGTGCTGTATGAGCATTTCTTATGCGGGTCAGCATATCTGCAATGGGGTCAACGGACATGATTGCTCCTCTCTCCATCTACCAGCTTGATTTTCTGACGCCTGGCAGCTCTCCTGCCAGGGACATGTTTCTGAAACATATGCGGCAGATCCCGAAATGCCGCATATAAGCACGGGCTCTACCGCAAAGGGGACAGCGGTTATAGCGTCTGGAGGAAAACTTGGTCTTCCTGTGCGCTTTTACCATCAGAGCTTTCCTTGTCAAAACCAGCCCTCCTTATTTTTTAAAAGGCATACCAAGCAGGGTCAGCAGAGACTTGCCTTCCTTGTCGGTATTAGCTGAAGTTACCACAGTAATGTTCATACCCTTGTTCCGGTCCACCTTATCCAGATTGATTTCCGGAAAAATGGTATGTTCCTTTATTCCCAGGGTGTAGTTGCCACGTCCATCCATGCCTCTGTCAGGAAGGCCGCGGAAATCGCGCACCCTGGGCAGTGCGATGTTCAGCAGCTTATCCAGAAAGGCCCACATGCGGGCGCGTCTTAGTGTCACTGTACATCCAACAGGCATGCCTTCCCTGAGCTTGAAGGCGGCAATGGATTTTTTGGCCCTGGTAACAACGGCCTTTTGCCCGGCAATCCTGGAGAGCTCTTCCACAGCGTCCTGGATAAGCTTGTTGTTCTGGCTGCCTTCTCCAAGCCCCATGTTCAGTGTGACTTTCTTTACACTGGGAATCTGCATTGGCGACTTGTAGTTGAACTCTTTGTGCAGCTTGGGGCTTATTTCATCTTTAAAGTACTTTTCCAGCCTGAGCATCATAACTCCTAAAAATTCTCGTCACATTTTTTACAGAAACGAACTTTTTCACCGTCACCGGTCAGTCTAAAGGCCGGTTTGGTGGGATTGGCACAAGCGTCGCAGACCACTCTTACGTTAGATATATGCACTGGAGCCTCGGCGTCCTTGATGCCTCCCTGTTCCTGCTTGTACGGATTGGGCTTGACGTGCTTCTTTATCTTGTTCAGGCCCTCTACAAGCACCTTGCCCTTATTGTGATATATCTTGAGCACCTTGCCTATCTTGGTCTTATCCTTGCCGGATATGATCATTACCTTGTCGTTCTGCTTGATCTTCGTCTTGTTCATTTTACAAAACCTCTGGCGCAAGAGAAACAATCTTCATGAAATTTCTGCCGCGCAGCTCCCTGGCCACAGGCCCGAATATCCGGGTCCCGATGGGCTCCATATTCTTGTTGAGCAGAACTGCTGAATTATTGTCAAAACGGATGTGCGAGCCGTCGTTACGCCCGACTTCCTTCTTGGTCCGGACAACCACGGCCTTGTAAATATCACCCTTTTTGACTTTGGCTCTGGGCATGGCGTCCTTGACCGACACAACTACTATATCACCTATGGATGCATACCTGCGCTTGCTGCCGCCCAGCACTTTTATGCAGGCCACGCTTTTTGCGCCTGAATTGTCGGCTACATCCAGTTTGGTCTGGACTTGAATCATTTTCTTCCACCTTATGTCTCGTTATTTATAAAGCAGCAGGTACATTGACTCAAAGTATCATCTGCCATGCAATTTTTTAATAACCGCTGGGCTGTCTTATCCCTTTGAGTATGACCTCCGGTTTTGCCTGCTATACTGATCTTTCCAGAACTTTGTTCAGGTGCCATTTTTTTCTGGCACTCAATGGACGGTGCTCAATGATCTGAACCTTGTCTCCGATCTTGGAATCATTTTCCGGGTCATGCGCCATGAACTTTTTTCTTCTGCGTATGTATTTCTTGAGCAGTGGATGCTTGATGAGGGTCTCTACACGGACGACAATAGTCTTGTCGTTTTTATCGCTTATTACAAACCCCACCATCCTGCGCTTGCTTCCGGAGGCTTTGGTTTTACTTGTCATGGGCTTTTCCTGCCTCTTTTTCCCTGAGAATTGTTAGTATCCTGGCAATATTTTTGCGAACCTGAGAAAGTCTCTGGGTGTTCTCAAGCTGTCCGGTGGAGTGCTGAAACCTCAAATTGAAAAGCTCCTGCCTGAACCCGCCGAGCTGCTCCTGCATGTCCGCCCTGGATAGTTTGCGAATTTCCTCTGGCTTCATAACTTCTACCACTCCTTCTCAACTATTACGGTCTTTACAGGCAGCTTGTAGGAAGCACGGCGCAGGGCTTCTCTGGCCAGTTCAGTGTTGGCTACACCGCGCAGCTCGTAGAGTATCCTGCCCGGTTTGACAGGAGCACACCAGCCGATGGGAGATCCCTTGCCCTTGCCTTGCCTGGTTTCAGCAGGCTTGGCCGTAATGGGTTTATCCGGAAAGATGCGGATAAACACTTTTCCGCCGCGTTTGATATGTCTCATCATGGCTATACGGGCGGATTCTATCTGCTGATTGGTGATCTTTCCTGATTCAACAGCCTTGAGACCTATCTCGCCGAAGTTGACGTTGGTTCCCCTGGAGGCCTTTCCCTTGATCTTTCCCTTCTGCCTCTTTCTGAACCTGACTTTTTTGGGACTGAGCATGACTATCTAACCTCGTTTAGTATATCGCCCTTGTATATCCATACTTTGACGCCGATTATTCCGTAAGTGGTCCTGGCCTGGGCAAAGCCATAGTCAATATCAGCTCTTAATGTATGCAATGGAACTCTGCCTTCTCTTAGCCATTCCGTTCTTGCGATTTCCGCCCCTCCCAGACGTCCTGCACAGGAAATCTTTATTCCCTGGGCTCCAAATTTCTGGGCCAGGCTTACAGACCTTTTCATGGCTCTTCTGAAGGCAACTCTTCGTTCCAGCTGTAAAGCGATATTTTCTGCCACCAGTTGCGCATCGGTTTCTGGCCTTCTGACTTCGTTGACCTCTATGGAAAATTCGTTCTGGAATTTTTTCTTGAGATCGCTTCGCAGGTTTTCAATTTCTGCACCCTTACGACCTATGACTATGCCCGGTCTGGATGTGTATATAATAATCCTGACCTTGTCGGCCGCCCGCTCCAGCTCGATTCTGGATATGCCTGCATGATAAAGCTTTGACTTCAGATAATTGCGCAGCTTTCTGTCTTCTATGATAAATTCCGGATAGCTGGTTTTGCTGTACCATCTGGATAACCAGTTCTTATTATAGCCGACTCTGAACCCATAAGGATGTACCTTTTGACCCAAGACAACTCCCTCCTATAACTCTTCAACTATTACTGTAATATGGCTTGTTCTCTTCAGGATACGGTTTGCCCTGCCCATGGCTCTGGGCTGTATCCTCTTGAGTGTGGGGCCTTCATCTACGCGGACCTGCTTTACATATAGATTATCTAAATCCAGGCTGTAGTTCTGCTCCGCATTGGCCAGGGCCGAGTCGAGCACCTTCTTTAAAAGCCTAGCAGCCTTTTTGGGGGTAAAGTTCAGAATGTTTACGGCATCCTCTACAGGAAGTCCGCGAACATTGTCCCCTACCAGGCGGGCTTTTTGAGGTGAAATCCTGATATATCTGGCTATTGCTCTGGTTTCCATCTTGTACCTGCTACCCGTTATTTGCGTTTGGCCTTGCTTTTGCGATCTGCTGCGTGACTGTAGAATGTCCTGGTGGGAGCGAATTCACCCATCTTGTGCCCCACCATGTTTTCGGTGGCGAATACGGGGATGAATTTTTTCCCGTTGTGTACAGCAAAGGTAAGTCCAACCATCTCCGGGGTGATGGTGGATCTTCTGGACCAGGTCTTTATGACCTTCTTGTCCCTAGTCTCCTTGGCTTTTTCCACCTTTTTCAGCAGGTGATCATCCACAAAAGGACCTTTTTTAATTGATCTGGGCATGATCTCTCCTGTTATTTCTTACGCTTGTTCACGATCAGTTTATCTGAGGGCTTGTTCTTGCGCCTGGTCTTATATCCCTTGGTAGGCCAGCCCCAGGGTGATACCGGATGCCTTCCGCCGGAACTTCTTCCTTCTCCGCCGCCCAGAGGATGATCAACGGGGTTCATGGCCACACCCCTTACGCTGGGCCTTTTGCCCCGCCACCTGTTGCGGCCGGCCTTGCCGATGGAGATATTTTCATGCTCCACATTGCCTACCTGACCGATGCTTGCCGTATTTGCAGCCAGCACCTTGCGCACTTCTCCGGAAGGCAGTTTGATAAGGGCGTACTTGTGTTCCTTGGCCACTAACTGGGCATATGTTCCTGCCGATCTGGCCATCTGGCCTCCCCGTCCCGGAGTAAGCTCAATATTGTGAATTATTGTGCCTACAGGAATCTGGGACATGGGCATGGCATTTCCTGGCTGGATATCCACCCCTTCACCTGCCTGAACCCAGGCTCCAGTCTTAAGTCCTGCCGGAGCGAGAATATAGCGCTTTTCACCGTCCCGGTATGACAGAAGTGCAATGCGGGCGCTTCGGTTTGGATCATATTCTATGGACACCACTCTGGCCGGGACATTGAACTTATTGCGCTTGAAATCGATAATCCTGTATTTGCGCTTGGTCCCGCCACCGCGTCTCCTGGACGTGATACGCCCGTAATTGTTGCGTCCGCTTTTTTTGGTCAGGCCTTCCAGAAGGGACTTTTCAGGCTCCACTCTATTTATTCCCTCAAAGCTGGAAACAGTCTGAAATCTTCTACCCGGTGAGGTCGGCTTTAACTTTTTGATGGCCATCTGACTATACCCCTTCGAAAAATTCTATCTTGTCGCCTGCGGCCAGGGTGATAAAGGCCTTTTTGTAACCCGGAATCTTGCCGCTGACCCGGCCGAACCTCTTTCGCTGCAGAGGCTGCCGGCGGATAATATTGACCTTGTCCACCTTGACGTTGAATATGCTTTCAACTGCGTTCTTGACCTGAAACTTGTTGGCCCCGGGATGGACCGCAAAGACCACCTTGTTCTGAACTTCCTTGAGATCGTTGGATTTTTCAGAAACCATAGGGCGTATGAGTACCTGGGTGCTGTGCATTTTTAGCCCAACCTTTCCTGCAGTTTTTCCACTGCCTGTTTGTCCATTACCAGTTCCTGGTGTTTAAGGACTTCATAAACATTGATGCTGTCCTGGGTTATAACCTCGACACCGGGAACGTTTCTGGCCGAAAGCTCAAGATTATTACTCTTTTCTGCGGTAACAATCAAGGGTTTTTTCAAACCGAGATTATTTTTTATGCTGACGAAGTCCTTTGTCCTGATACGGCTTAAGTCCAGATTATCCAAAATCTGCAGCTTGTCCTGAGCGTACTTGGTGCTTAGCGCCATCTTCAGGGCCAGCCTGCGGACCTTCTTGTTCAGCTTTATGGAATAATCCCTTGCTTTCGGACCGTGTATTACAGCGCCTCCCCGCCACAGGGGAGAGCGCCCAGTCCCGGCCCTTGCCCTTCCGGTGCCTTTCTGTCTCCAGGGTTTGCGCCCTCCACCGGATATCAGTGCCCTGTTCTTGACTCCGACAGTGCCCGAGCGGACCGCTGCGCGGTGAGCCCGGACAGCCTGGTGCATCAGTTCGGGCTTGACGCTCACGGAAAAAACATTTTCCTGGAGGTCGATTTCACCCACTTCCTGGTTATCTTGTGAATATACTTTGGCACTTAGCATGAAAACCTCTTAATCCTGCTTGTGAAGAACGACGTACCCATTTCTGGGTCCGGGAACCTGGCCCTTGACCAGTATCACATTGTCCTGTGTTCGAACTGAAATTATCTCGGCGTTTTTGTAGGAAACCGTCTTGTTGCCCATTCGGCCGGGCATCTTCTTGCCCTTGAACACCTTGCCTGGGTCAGCGCATTGTCCTATCGCACCGGGAGACCTGTGCACCTTTTCGTGGCCATGTGTCCTGGGCAGACCTCGGAAATTCCAGCGCTTCATGACTCCGGCAAAGCCTTTTCCCTTGGAGGTCCCTGTCAGCTTGATCCTGTCCCCGGGCTTGAATATTTCCACGTTTAGTTCCTGTCCTGGTTCAAATTCTTCCACGTTTTCCGGACTGAACTCGGTAAGCTTTCGGAAAAAGCCTTTCCCGGCTTTGGCCTGGTGGCCCCTGACCGGCTTGTTCAGCTTGTGTCCGGGCATGGAATCATAACCTATCTGTATCGCGGAATAACCGTCCTTATCCTGGTCTTTTTTCTGGATCACGGGACATGGGCCTGCCTGAATCACAGTCACCGGTATAAACTTGCCGTCGTCGCTGAAAACACTGGTCATGCCCAGTTTTTTACCTATTAATCCGATTGTGTGTTTCATTTTTTCACCTACAGCTTTATCTCGACATCAACGCCTGCTGGAAGATTGAGCTTGCCCAGGGCATCAACTGTCTGTTGTGTGGGCTCCATGATGTCCAGCAAACGTTTATGCACTCTCATTTCGAATTGTTCCCTGGACTTCTTGTCCACATGCACCGAGCGGTTCACCGTGTATTTGTGAATCCTGGTGGGCAGAGGAATGGGTCCGGCTACACCTGCCCCGGTATTTTTGGCGGAATCGACTATCTCCACAACCGCCTTGTCCAGGATGCGGTTGTCATATGCCCTTAGTTTGATTCTGATTCTGTCGCTGTTCATGGTTGCCATTTTTTTACTCCACGATTTCCGAGACCACGCCTGCGCCAACGGTGCGGCCGCCCTCGCGGATGGCGAACCTCAGGCCCGGATCCATGGCTATCGGTACTATAAGCTCAACATCAAAGGTCGTATTATCCCCGGGCATGACCATCTCAACTCCGTCCGGCAATGTCACCACACCGGTCACATCAGTGGTCCGGAAATAAAACTGCGGACGGTATCCGGAAAAAAACGGGGTATGACGACCACCCTCTTCCTTGTTCAATATATACACCTCAGCCTTGAAACGACGGTGAGGCTTGATGGACTTGGGCGCTGCCAGAACCTGACCACGCTCAACATCATC
>SL_8KL_010_SEDDRAFT_10002056_pt1 | contig 17307 bp, 19 predicted proteins | sample SodLakKL_010_SED_4_FD_11160 | JGI IMG/M metagenome (IMG submission 11160)
ATGGACCACTACAATTAATATTCGACCTAGCATTAGGTGGAGGAGCGGGACCAGAAGAAACAAAAAAGAAAAAATCAAAAGTAAAAAAAAGAAAAAGAATGGGTTAAAAAATAAAAAAACGGAGAAAGAAAATGAAAACAAAAGCACTTCAAATACTGGCCTTCGCACTGTTCCTCGCAGTACCACCAATACTGGCAAAACTATTCCCAAGAATCAGAATAGTATTCTACATAGTAGTAGCAATAATAATATACGCAGCAATCAGCCGAAGAATAAGAAACACACCTTTAAGAGTAATATTCTTCGGAATATGCATGTACATATTCCACCAACTATTCCTAGTACTGGGACCAGGATTCATGTTCTACTGGGTAGCGGGAAGCCTGGGATTCGGATTCATATCCTCAATCATAATATTCGGAATAGGAGGACCATAAAACCACAAAATAAATAAAAAAGAAACAATAAATAGATAAAGGTGAAACAGATGATAGGAACAATAATCGCAGCGGACATGTGGAGCGACCTAAGACTCGCACTAACAATCATAGCATTCCTATTCCTAGTAAAATGGAGCTCCGACGTACTCGACAACAAACTGCTAGGAATAATAATAGGATCAGTAATAGCCTACCTAACCTTCTTCCAGCACTACGAACTACTAATAATAGGAGTCATACTGTTCTTCGGATACCCAATATTCCAAGGAATAGGAGAAGCCATGGCGGACGACGATGACTAAAAGGTAGATAAAATGGATGAATTCCCAGAACTAGTAATGCTCTTGATAATATTCATAGCATACGTACAAGGAATACTATGGCTAGCAATAGGAGGACTAATAATACTAGCAATAATAACAAAAAGCATGCTAGTGTTCCTAGTATCAGCAGCAGGAGTAGCAACACTAGAAATACTTGAAATACAGGAATACTGGTACATAATACTCTTCCTAGTAGCAGCAATAGTCCTTATAAAGGACTACAGAGAAAGAAAAGGAGAAGAGTTCTCCGGGGACATGCTCGACATGCTTGACGAGTACTGAAAAAATCTTTTAAAAATTTCACACTCTCTGAAAAACCATTGCAAAAACGTTACTTTTATAAAGGGTAGTGCATACAACACACACTAGTAGTGTAACCACAGGAAAGTAGTTACAAATAAAGTGATGAAGATGAAACCAATACAAGTAAGACTAACCCAAAAACTAAGAGAAAAACTGGACAAAGAAGTAGCCAAAGGAATGTACCCGAACAGATCCGAAGCAATAAGGGACGCAGTGAGAAAGCTCACACAAAGACAAAACCCTGAAAAAACTCGTAAAAAAGAGGGTTAAAATGGATAAAACAACAACGGCACTCGTGTTCATAGCACTGGGCCTAGCATACCTGGGCCTGATGGAAATAGCCATAATAACAGGACTAGCAACAGTACTAACCGTATACGCGGGAAAAGGACAGAAAAAACCAGAAACAACCAGCTCCGGCAATTCAAACGTCAAGGTACAGCCGATAAAAGTAAAGAGAAAATGGGACGAAGACGTTGAATCAATATACCCGGACAGCATGAAAATAAATATGGATCCGGTAAAAACAGGAGTAAAAGACGACCTAGGAGACTCCTTAGAAGGAATGGGAAAAATAATAGGAAACATAGCAAAGGGTGTTAAAGATGAAGACTGAAGTATTCGGAACAGCACTAATAGCCATAATAGCGGGAATGTACCTAGGGCTAGTAAAAATAGCTACAATGATAGCAATAGCACTCGTGATAATAGGATACGCGGGAAAGAGCAAAAAAACAAAGAGCAAGGTAAAAAAACCAAGTCAAAACACTGCTGAAGAAACAGTACTACACCCAGTAGTCTACGAAGACGCTGGAGAACCACCCAACCTCTACCCGGAAGACGGAAGCATAAAGATCTATCCAGATGGAAAAGAAGAAAAACTAACAGCACAGGACATGGCAAAATCAACAGAAGCCATAACAAAAGCAACCGTGAAAGGAATAAAGAAATTAATAGATTAGGTGAAACAAAATGAAAAAAGAAAATATCTTAGTGATAATAGCAATAGGAGGATTCCTGTACCTCGGAGGATACCTATTCCTAGCAAAGGCAATCACGGGAATAGCAGTACTCACAGCATTAATGACAGGAATAAAGAAATCAATAAAAAGCTCTAAGAGCTCCGAAAAAGAACCAAGCCCAAACACAATGGATCCAATAGAGATAGAGACAACCAGAAAACCCGACTATCAGATACCAAGCGACATAATAATGACAGTATCACCGGACAAGAGCCCATCAAAACCAGGGTACATGAAAGCAGTGAAAGGAGCATCGGAACCAGTAACCAAATACATAGGGAAAAAATTAAAGGACTAAAAAACACCCGAAGTGATAGAATGACTAAACACATCCTGATACAGAGCGAACCACCCGAAGAAAAAAAGATGAAGGAACATCCAATACTTCCAAATCCCCTAGCGGAGCTTCCAATACAAGGAAAGATGCCGGAAGAACTACAGATGTACAAAGACATAGATACGGGAAAACTATCAACGGAAAAAGAGATAATAGACAGAATATTCAAAGGACTGCCAATAACACTGAAAAAAGAAGAAGACTAAAAAACCTCTAAATTAATCTTTCTTATTCTTTTTACTTTTAAGCTCCATCAATATCTTCTTATTAGTATCCAGAGCCTTCTGTTCAATATCGGTCAAAGCAGAGATCTTATTCTTAGCCTCACGAACCTCTTCGTATATCTCCTGATTGCTGACCTCATTATCTTCCTTAAAATTTTCTACAAATTTAGAAATCTTATCAATCTGTTTCTCCATACTTGTGAGTTTAGTCTTCTGTTCTTCAGCAGTACCTTGAACCTCACTCATTTTCTCCTCAAGATCTTCACCGGTTTCAATATCATCTATATCTCCATTAACATTTTCAAGATTCTTAGAAATGCTTTTCATCTTCTCCTCAACCTCATCATCTTCTTCTCCACTCCCCCCTTGATCTGGTTTCTCTTCCGATTCAGTCTCTTGTAGAATCGATTCTATTTCCTCGGGCTCCAAACCCATCTGCTCCAGGTTCTTCTCTATCTCTTCATCGGAAGCACCCGTCTCCCTCATCGATTTAACAATCTCCTTGACATTCCCAGTATCTTTTTCAGCCATTAGAACACCTGTCCATCATAATGTAATACAACTATTAATAACCTCAACATTAATAACTCGGTCCGCCCTTATTAACTTAATCCCTATTACTAAAGAAACTACCCTATATAAAACTAGAAACACTTTATATAATAGATTATATAACAAACTGAGAAAAATAAAAGAAAAACCAAAAGGTGTAAAGATGGAGCTCGACCTGCCAAGAGGACCGTGGAAAGAAATATTCCAGGGAAACTGGACCAACAACAAAATATTCCTATTCAAGAACCCTGATCTCTACACAATAACAGCGGTAGAGGACCGAGAAGAAGGAGAACTACAAGGATTTGTTCTATTCCTCAACAAGTACTACGTAGTAGCTGGAAACCTGTCCAGACTTAACACGGAACTGGGTGGATACAGTACCCTCCTGGAGAAAAACATGCCAACAAAAAAGGGAAGATTCTTCACAATATCAACCGGTCCGGAATACGTTGAGCCTGAAACCGAGAAAATAGATTCAAAAGTAGAAGAAATGTTTTATTCACTCAAAGAAAAAGATAAAAAACTATACGAACTTAGCAAAGCACATGAGGTTGATCTAACGGAGCTAAAACACTCTGGAGAAGAATCAATTCTATTCAACAGACCAAATCTAATCAATGCCTTACTAAATCCAAAAAGAGAAGAAAAATTTAAAAAAGGAGCCACCGGACAAAAAATCCTATTAGGTAAAAAACTCGATGGGAGGAAAGCGGAAGAAGACATAAACAGCTTCCAATCATCTATTGTCATAGGAGAGGAAGACCAGCTTGAAAGAGCAATGCACGTGCTACTGGAAAACTGCGTTCTATCAGGAGTGAACGGAGTAATATTCGACGACTCGAAAAGATACACAAACCTATCCTCACCTAACATGGAGTTCCCACACCACGAATACCCGGACCTGCAGCCAATAGGGATGCCCGTAAGAAACCTGGAACCTGGAGAAGTGCAGATAAACCTAAGACACCTGGACAGCAAAGGATTCAGAGAAATAATCAACATCCCAAGGGGAGAAAAAACCGAAGCGGAGTACGCAGGAGAAACCACGGCAAAAATAGTGGATAGAATAATAAACGAAAAAGAACCCAGATCACTCAAAGACATAGAAAAAGAGTTATTATCAACAGAAGGAAGAGCAGAAGTGGAGAAATTCCACAGATACAGAGGAATAAGATGGATGAAAGTAATGAACCAAATATACCCGGACTTCATAGACGGAGAAACAGATCTAAAATCACTCGTATCCGCATACCTACAATCAATGGGATCCATAATAAGAATCGATACCTCAATACTACCACCAGAAATGAAAAGAGCCTTCACCTATTCATTCACAAAAAAACTATACGAAGAGAACAAACAAGAAGGATTCACACAAAGAATGAGAGCAATGATAGTAATACCAAAAGGAGAAATACACGTTCCAAAAGAACCATCCGAAAGACTACAAGAAAACATACTGGAAGTGCTGACAGATGCGAACGCCTATGGAATAGGATACTCGCTAGGAACAAGAGAAAAACTAGATATATACAGACCCCTAATAGAAGAAGCATCAATGATACAGAAATTCACAGATAAAAAACAAGTTGCACTCAAGCCAAAAAAAGGAAAACCGTACAGAATAAACCTAAGACCGTACCTAACCAGCTAAAAAGCTTAAGCAACAAAAAATGAGAAAAAATTAATCCCCTTCTTCTAGCTTCTCTTCAATCTTCTCATCAATAAGATCAGATACCTCGCTAGAAGTCAGGTACTGCAACGGATTTAAAGAATCTAAAACATAACTCATTTCATCAAGCTTATCCTCAATATTCTTCAAAGACTCTTCATTATCCTCAATTGAATCCTTCAATGAATCAACATCCTCATTCAAATCCTGAACAGTTTCTTTAAATTCAGAAGAAACAGATTGTTCCTCAGTATCCTTAGCAACCCCATTCTCCTTCAACTTATCAACTTCCTTTCCGATCTCCTTTATCCTCTTGTTATTACGAGTAACAGTCTTAGCCAGGATCTTCTCATTCTTCTCAATAGTCTTCATCCGCTGAGAAACCACTTTCATCTTAGAATTAAGAGATCTAAGTCTCCTAGTTGATGCTGACGTATTCTCTTCCTCTCTTCTAGCCATCTATATCACTTTAATCCTTAAACCAAGCTCCCAAACAAATTAACACCGGCTTGGCAATTAATTTTCATTGATGAAGGACTCAATACCGAATCCTTAAATCAATTAAGAAGCTTTACATATTAAAAACTAATGGTAAAATAAATAACCAACAACGTGAATCAAGATGAAAGCACACATCCTCGACATAAAAAAAGATGAAGAAGAAAATAAAGTGAAAATACAGCTCCTGAACGGAGAAGCAGAGATAAAAAAACAAGAATTCAACCACTACTTCTACCTAATACCCAAAAATGAGAGAAAAATCCAAGAGATAAAAAAGGAAATGGAGAAACTCGAAGAAGTGAAAAAAGCAGAAAAAACAAAGAAAAAACAGGGAAAAACACTAAAGATAATACTAAACGATCCTAATTCAGTTAAAAAAGTCAAAGAACACGCAGAAGACAATGATTTAGGAGAACCAAGAGAATACAACATCCCATACAGATACAAATATCTCATAGACAAAGAAATCTATCCACTAACCTACTACGAAATAGAAACGGAAGGAGAAAAGATCAAAAACTACGAAGGAATTGAAGAATACAAAAAAGAAACTCCAGAGCTGAGTAAATGCGCCTTTGACATAGAAGTACATTCAAAGGGAAAACCGGAGCCAGAGGAAGATCCAATAACCCTGATATCGTACAAGGATGAGGAAGAAGAAAAAGTATTCCACTGGACAAAGGAAGAAGGAACGGAAAAACAAACCATAAAGAAACTAATAGAGAAGATAAAGAAAAAGGACAAAAATGTGATCGAGACCTACAACGGAACAAGATTCGACTGGCCATACCTGGAAGAAAGAGCAAAACAAAACAATCTAGAGCTGGATTTGGGAACAGATGGAACAGAAGTACAGGTGAGAAAAAGAGGATTTGCATCAAGCGCGAAGATGTTCGGAAGAATACACCTAGATACCTACAAAGCAGTTGATTTCCTTTCAGGAATAGGATCGCTCAACCTGCCAAAGAACACACTGGAAACAGTATACGAAGAATTCACAGGAGAAGAGAAAACCGAGTTAACCCATCAACAGATACAAGAGTATTGGGAACAAGGCGGAGAAAAACTAGAAGAACTAAAACAATACAACCTAGAAGACTCAATAGCAGCATACAAAGTATCGGAACAAGTAATACCACTATACAAAGAACTAACAAGGCTAATCGGACTACCACCCTACGATATATCACGCCAAAGCGCCTCAAACATGGTGGAATGGCTACTTGGAAGAGAAGCACACAAAAAAGACATACTAATACCGCGCAGACCCAAAAAAGACCAGATTAAGAAAAGACAGAAAAACCCGATAAAAGGAGCTTACGTAAAGACACCCGAAACCGGGCTACACGAAGATCTCGTGGTATGCGACTTCAAATCGCTTCCAGAAGACGAGCAAATCTACTTGCTGGATCCTGAAGGTCAATTCAAAATAGAGGAAATAGGAAACTTCGTAAAGAAATTTCAACAATTAGAGAACAAAGAAAAAAAAGCCACAGAGATTGAAGGATGGAAAACACTTAGCTATGACACTGAAGAACACAAAGTCTGTTGGAAGAATATAAAGTCAGTAATTACTCATAAAAATAACTTTGACCACTTGCTTAAGATAAAAACAGAAAAGAAGAAGGAAATAACCATAACGCCAAATCACAGTATCTACACGCTTAACGAAGAAGGAAAACCAGTAGTGAAGGATGCAAAGGAACTTACAGAAGGTGATAATATAATAGCTCCAAAAAACCTTCCTCTAACAAATACGAAAACATTTGACCTCCTCCAAATCCTAGAAAGAGTGCCAGAGAATAAAAAACAAACTCTACGGGTTTTTATACCACGAAGCGCTCTTCCTCCTAAAGATCAATTACAGACTTGGCTTGGTATATTAAAAGAACTTGAAGAGGAAGATAAGGACCTAGAAAAACTAGATAAAGAAATGGACCTAAATAAAGAAACCATACGTAAAAATGTAGTTTTACTAAACGAAGAAGGACTCGTGAGATACATTTCGAAAAAAAAGATAAAAATAACAGAAAAAGGAAAAAACTATTTAAATACTCTGAAAAAATTCTCCCAATTCCACTCTCAATCCGAACCAAGGGACTATCTGTATTGCGATTTAAATAGCCTAAATACAGAAGAATTTCCGCAAGAACTAAAGAAGAAAGCTATTATCAAAGAAAACAATGCTTGGTGGAAAAGGACATTCCCAGTTCTTTACACTCCAAGTAAAAATATGTGCTGGGCATGGGGATTATTTATAGCAGAGGGTTGGTGTGATAAAAACAATAGACGAGTTCATTTCTCCAATACCAACCAAGAAACAATAGAGAAACTAAGAAAGGCATTCGAAAAGTTTAAGCCAGAACTAGTAAAGAGCGAAAATGATACTGAAATAAGAGTTTCTAGTAAGGTGCTTTCCCTCCTACTTTCTACTCTCTTCGGGTCAAAATCAAAAGAAAAGAAAATCGATGGATTAATCTTCCACCTAGAAGAGGGAAAAAAGACAGATCTTATTAAAGGTATGATAGAAGGAGATGGCTCAAAGCGTAAAAGAAGCTTCAAATATACTAGTGCTTCCAAGCGCCTGGTAGAAGACCTCAATCGATTACTTTTAACTATAAAGGTTTTCAGAACCTCTTTTGTAAAAGATGGTGAGCTATACAATCTAAGGATATCAGGAGAATTGGAAGACATGAAAAAATATAAGGGGGAGAGGGAATGTCATCCTCTGGCTCTTATACCACGCGAGTATGCCAATGAATACATATCACCCCACCTTAAAAACTCACATAGAGGTCCAAGGATCTCCTCTAAAAAGACCTTCCAAGACATAATGCAAGTTAACACCACCAATAATACCTCAAAACTCGATTTTTTCAAAGGAGATTGTGGCTTAGAAAAAATAAAGAAGATAGAAAAAGTAAAATACACAGATCATCTTTACGATTTATCTGTAGAAGATACAGAGAACTTCTTCGCAGGAAAATCTCCAGTATTAGTACACAATTCCTTGTACCCCACGATAATAGTGTCCAAGCATATCGGGCCGCTTAGCCTCTGCGAAGATGAAGAATGTGAAGAAGAACACTACGAAGCACCAACAGGACAGAGATTCCATAAAAAAGGAGACTCGCTAGTACCACAAGTAGTGGAGAACCTGATAAAAACCAGAGACAGAGTCAAGAAAAAGTTAAAAGAAACAGAAGATGAAGAAGAAAAGAAAAGGTTAGAGTACAGATCTCAAGCACTTAAAATAATAGCGAACTCCGTATTCGGATACCTAGGATACCCCAGAGCCAGGTGGCACTCAAGACCGTGCGCGGAAGCAATAACAGCCTGGGGAAGACAGTACATAAAAGATACTATACAAAAAGCGGAAGAAAAAGGATTCAACGTCACATATGCAGATACAGACGGATGTTTTATCAAACTAAAAGAAGAACAATCACTGGAAAATCTAAAAGAATGGCTAAAAAACATAAATAAAGAACTACCAAGCGCAATGAAACTAGAATACGAAGGATACTACCCAAGAGGAGTATTCGTATCAAAAGAAAGTGGAAAAGCCGCAAAGAAAAAATACGCGCTTCTAAGAGAAGATGGAAAACTCGAAGTAAAAGGATTTGCACTAGTAAGAAGAGATTGGGCACCAATAGCAAAGAAAACCCAGGAAAAAGTAATACAAAAAGTACTGAAAGAAGGAAAACCCGAAAAAGCAGTGAAGCACGTGGAGAAAATAGTTCAAAAACTCAAAAACAAAGAAATAGATCCGGAAGAACTAGTGACCTACACCACGATGAACAAAAACATAGACAACTACGAATCAATAGGACCACACGTAACAGCCGCAAAAAAACTGGAAAAACAAGGATACAACGTAAAAGGAGGAACCGTGATAGGATACATAATAGAAGAAGGAAGAGGATCAATATCCGAAAGATCACAACCAATAGAACTATTCCAAGGAAAAAAATACGACCACGATTACTATATAGACAACCAAGTTATACCAGCAGCAATGAGAGTTCTGAAAGAACTAGGAGTAAAGAAAAACAACCTGAAGTACAAGGGAAAACAATCCGAACTGAACAAATGGACATAGAGGCGAGAAAATGACTGAAGAAAATATTGAAAAATACAGAAAAGCAGGCAAGATAGCTGCAAAAGCCAGAAAAAAATCAAAGAAAATAATAAAAAAAGGAAAAAGCTTTTTAGAAGCAGCAGAAGAAATTGAAAATTATATAGAGGGACAAGGAGGAAAACCAGCCTTTCCAGTTAACCTCTCGACCAACAATGAAGCAGCACACTACACACCGGGAAAAGACGCGAGGAAAGAATTCAACGAGGAACAAGTAGTGAAAGTAGACATAGGAGTACACGTGGACGGATACGTGGGAGGGGACACAGCATACACAAAGGACTTCACGGAAGAAAACTTTGAATTAGTAAAAGCTAGTGAGATAGCCTTGGAAAACGCGATATCACTTGCAAAAGCAGGGAGAAAAATAAAAGAAATAAGCAAAGAAATACAAGAAACCATAGAAGAAAAAGGATTCAAACCAATAAGAAACCTATCCGGACACGGACTGGGAGAAAGAACCACGCACACGGAACCAACAATACCCAACGTGAAAACAAATACAACTGAAGAATTAAAAGAAGGCCAAATAATAGCAATAGAACCATTCGCATCAACTGGACAAGGAAGAGTAAAAGAAGGAAAAAAAGCAGAAATATATGGCTACAATAAACCGATACAAATTAGAGATAGAACCGCGAGAAAAATAATGAAACAAGCGGAAAAAGAATACAAAGAACTACCCTTTGCAAAAAGATGGATTCAAGGACAGTATCAAGAACTCAAAATGAAGATGGCTCTGAAAAACCTCACGAACAAAAAGGCCTTAAAGAAATACCCCGTATTAAAAGATGATGAAGGATCACTCGTATCACAAGCCGAGAAAACAATAAAAATAGAGGAAAACGGATGTGAGGTGTTAACCGATTAGCAAAACAAAGAACCAAGAAGAAGAAATAAAGTATTTGTTACTATCAATAGGGATAATAACACTACTCACCATATCTTGGATATATGTATACAGCTTAACCGGAATCTCATTCGATCTATTATTCCAATTAGGAGAAATAACCGAACTAATGAAAGTGCAAACACTAATTTTCCTAGTAATATCAGGAGCACTACTAGCCACAACCCTAATGTTAACACAGTACTTCAGCCAAAAACAAAGACATACAAACTCAATCCTAGCCATAGCTATAAGCACATCAATAGCAATAGCAGCACTGGCACCAATACTGAAAAACCCCCCAGTATTCGTATCAATGATGATGTTCTACCTATCCGGACTAATACTAATAGCGTATTTACCCATGCCGGAAAAGAAAAAAGGAATACTCAACATCTTAAGCTCGGGCTGGGAAACCACTAAAAAAGTAGTTTACTTCCTGGGACTAGGAGGGTTTATAATAACCATGTTAATGACCTTCGCCACTCTAGAACAACGCCAAGAACAAATACAGGACTCAGTAGTGGAAATAACACAAGCGCAAATAAGAGGAATGGATCTAGAAGGAATGGTTGGAGAAGGAATAGGTCCTGGTCTAGATGCTGAGCTTACAAAAGAAGAATTCGAAGAACAGCTAATAGAAGGGATAAAGACTATGGGGATGCCAATGAACTATTCAAGATGGCAAGAACTGGACGAAGAACAACAAGAAAACATAATAAACCAATCCTACCAAAACTACCAGGAAGAAATGGAAGAAGGACTCCTCACCATGCCCGACGAACAACTAGAAGAACAGGTAGAGGAAACAGTAGCAGAAATGTTCGTGGAAATACCAGCATTCAGGATAATGCTGGATCTACTACCAATACTAACTGCAGCAATAGCCTCTTCAATGATTGTGCTCTACGGAACAATATTAGTACCACCCTTCTTCATACTAGGGACCTATCTGATCCCAGAACACGAAGAAAACGAAGAAGAAGTAGAAGAAAAAGAAGAGGAGAAAAAACCTGAAAAAGATAAAGAAGAAAAACAAAAATAAAAACACATCAAATCCCAATAATAAATTATAATAAAAATAAAGGGCTCGTAGCGCAGCCAGGACAGCGCGGCTGGCTTCGGAGAACCTTTTAGAAAAAAGGATTTCATCCCAAAAAGCTAGATCAAAAATTTTGATGAAACTTTTTCAAAAAGTTTCGGGGAGACCAGCAAGTCAGGGGTTCAAATCCCCTCGAGCCCGCTCCATCTAATAAAACCCATGAAAAAGCAGGGATGGCGGAGCGGTCAAACGCAATGCGTTCAGGGCGCATTGGCTTAGTGCCTTCAGGGGTTCAAATCCCCTTCCCTGCACTAACTCAAAAGATAAGGGAAAGATATATTTTTAAGGCTCACAATAAGACTAAAAGAATACAGGTGAAAAAATGAAGGATATAAGAGAAAAAGGAAACGGACTATTCATAGTGGTCGAGGGGATAGATGCTTCCGGGAAAGGAACCCAAACCGATAAACTAGTTAAAAAGCTCGAAGAAAAAGGAGAAGAAGTAGAATATATAGATTTTCCAAAATACGATACAGAATTCGGTTCCTTGGTGGGAAAATACTTAAGAGGGGAATTCGGAGATAAAGAAGAAATACCTGTAGAAATAAGATGTATGTTGTACGCTATGGATAGATACCAGTTCAAAGAAGAACTCCAAAACTATGTAGAAGAAGGAAAAATAGTGATTTCAGATAGATACATCGAATCAAATCTAGGGTACCAAACTGCCGAATATGAAGGTAAAGAAAGAAGAGAATTAATAAAGTGGATAGAAACAGTAGAAGGAAGACTACCTCAATCAGACATAGTTATATTTTTAGACGTATCACCAAAAGAAGCTTACGAACTCCACGATCAGAAAAGCATAAGAGAATACATGGGGAATGATAAAAGAGACATACACGAATCCATCTCTGATTTTCAGGAAAAAGTATATAACAACTACCATCAATTAGCTGAAGAAAAGGACAAATGGATCATAGTAAACTGCGTGGAAAACGGAGAACTTAGAAACATTGAAGATATACACAAAGAAATAATGAAAAACATTGAAAGCTATATTAACTAAATCATGCCTTGGTAGCTCAGCTGGTAGAGCGTATCCATGGTAAGGATGAGGTCCCGGGTTCAAATCCCGGCCAAGGCTTCAAATTAAATGATAAAAAGTTACAAGAATTTATCAATCTCTATTTCCAGCGCTATTACTGGTTTTTCTATATCCCAGTTATTGAGAACCTTTGGATGTATCTCCCCGAGTCTACCTATTTCTTTATCCTGATGGATTATCGCCGCTCTCCTACCCTTCATGAAAGTTGGATCTTTAGTCTTTTTTAGTTCATATCCTATTCCTAAGTTCTTCATAAAGCTATCTAATAGAGCTGTTATTTCATTGTAGTTAACTTGAGTATCTGTCTTTGCTATTGCTAGTTTTTCAATAGCTTTTACCTTGTTATAACTTTTTTCATCCAGTTCCAGGCATTTCGCTAATTCGAATATTTTTTGTGGATAAGACACATGTTGGTTGTTGGATAGATTTTTAAGTAATTGAGGCAAGGCTTTGTTTCTGCAGATTGAGTGGTTTTTGTCCAGTGGGTTTTTCAATTCTACCAAGGTCTCTTGTTCTGGTTCTTTGTTCATCTTGGTGAACTGGTTTTGTTTGTTTGTTAGAACCATGTTCTTTACTTCTTGGTAACCGTAGCCAATGATTAATTCTTTTAATTTTTCTTTTTTATCCGTTTCTTTGTTTGATTTGGCTGTCGTAGCTACAGTAGGTAGTTCTGTGTTGAATTGGTCGTATCCGTGTCTTATTGCTATATCTTCAACTATGTCTATAGGATGCATTATATCGGTTCTGTATGGAGGGATGAGTATTGTTTTTTCTTCCGTGTAGCTCATTCCTATTTTTCCTTTGAAGTCGTATCCCATTTCTTCCACGTATTTTTTGAATTTTTCTCCTCTGAAATCCGTTCCAAGCATCTCATTGACGTATTCTAAATCAATAGTGATCTCTTCTGGTTCTAGATAGGGTCTTTCTCCCAGTCCTTCAACTTCTACTGTACTTATTTCTCCTTCTCTATCTCTTAAGGAATTTACTACTATGTTTAGGGCTCTTTCTATTGTTTCTTGATCCGTCCCCGTGACATCTATGAATAGGTTCTCGGTGTTTTCCGTTACTTCGGTTGTTTTGGAGTTTATTACAGGTGGAAAGCTGAGTGTTTGTCCGTTCTTGTCGGTTATAACTGGCCATTTTTCGTTTCCTTCCAGTATGTCTGCGTATTTACCCTTTTCGTGTTTTTCCTGTATTTGTTTTAGTGTGAGTTCTTGGTTCCAGTTGAGTGGTTTGAACTTGAACTTGTTTGGTTTGACCGCTTTGTAGGTGAATGGTGGTTCCACTTTGTCGAGGTCATGGATTCCTATTGCTAATTTTCTTCTTTCTCTTCCCAGGGTTTTGTGTAATTTTTCCTGTGTCTGCATCAATGATCTTAGTATTTCATCGGTTAATTTTATGTTTTTTACTGCTGCTGCGGTTATTTTTGGTCTTGCTTTTACTTTTTCTCGGTTTAGTTTTATACCGGATTTTTCTGTTTTGTATTCGGGTATTCCTTTGTCCAGTCCAAAGAAGTATTTCAGGGCTCGGGCGAATCCTTCTTGGCTCAACATGTCGGGCCTGTTTGGAAACACTTCGTATCTCACTTTTTCATCGTCTATGTGTTCTATGTCGCATCCTAGCATTGGTATTTTTTCCTCTAGGATTTCCTTGGTGAGTGTTTTGTCCGTTAGTTTTTCGAGTTCTTTTATGTTGAATTCTACTACTGGCATTTTCATCACTCTAATTTTATTTGTTTGTTTCTAAGCAGTTCCAGGTCGTTCTTGCAGTAGAAGTCCCTGATATCTGTTATATCTGGATCTAGCATTGCTATTCTTTCCAGCCCTAGCCCCCATGCTAGTACTGGTACATCTATTCCCATTGGCCTGGTTACTTCCGGTCTAAATATGCCTGATCCTCCCATTTCCAGCCATTCGTCTTTTGGTTCGTAGTATACTTCTGGTTCTACTGACATCTCTGTGTATGGGAAGTATCCTGGTCTGAATCTTACTTTTTCGAACCCCATTTTATTGTAGAATTCTTCCAAGTATCCTAATAGGTTTTTGAAGTTCATTTCTTCTGCTGCTACTATTCCTTCGACCTGTGCGAACTCTGGGATGTGTGAGTAGTCTATTGTTTCATTTCTGAATACTCGTCCTATTGAGAATATCTTTGCTGGTGGCTCGATTTCTTTAAGTGCTTTGATGGTTAATGACGTGGTATGGGTTCTTAGTACTGGTTTTTTTGCTTCTTCTTCACTCCATTCGTATCCCCAGCCCTTTGATTCTTCGTCTCCTTCTTCGTGCATTTTTTTAACGTTTTTCACCGTGCTTTGGCCGGGTAGTTCCGCTTTTTCTGGTTTTTTGGTGAAGAATGTGTCCTGCATTTCTCTTACTGGGTGATCCTGTGCTGTGTAGAGTGCGTCGAAGTTCCAGAAGCTGGATTCTACGTATGATCCTGTTTTTTCTTGGAATCCCATGTCTAGGAATATTCTTCTAATCTTGTTTATATAATGTGTCAGTATGTGTTTTTTTGCCGGGTGTTTCTTCTTTCCAAGTGCTTTTATATTGTATTTTTTGAATTTTGTTTCTTCCCATAGCTCTGTTTGTATTAGTTCGGGTGTTAGGTGTGTGATTTCTTTTTTTCCTTCGATTTGATTCCTTGCTTTTTTGACCACGTTTTCTCTTATTTCTTTTATTAAGTTTCTTTTGAGTAGTTTCTCGATTGATTTTGGTTCAGGTTCGTTTCCTTGTTCTATTTGTTGGAGTGCTTCTTCTTCAGGGTAGTTTGATGGTTCTTTGAGTAGTTTTATCTTTCCCTGGTCTATTTCTATTAAGTCTTTCTTTTTTGCCCAGTTTACGGCTATGTCAAAATTTTCTAATTCTTTTTCAAGTTCTTGAATTTCTCTTGGTTCTTCTTGAATTTTTTTAACTAGTTGTTTTTCAGGAAGTTCTTTTTCCGCTAGGTATTTTTTTCCCTCTTCTGTTAGTTTATACATCCGAATACCTCGATTGGATTTTTGAATGTTTCTCCAGGTTAGAAGCTTTCTACTTTTGGTGTGAGCTCGTTAAGGTTTTTTCTCTGTCCGTAGTCCCATTTTTCGTCGTATCCCACATCACTAGGTGTTTTTAGTTCGTGGAAAAATACTTCTCCTATCTGCATGTCGTTGGTTAGTTTTATGATGAAAGGGCCGTCGTTCTTTATCTCCAGTATTATTTTTCTTGGTTCTGGTTTTCCTGATCCTGGGTGTACCAGCATTGCGCCTTGTGTTACAGATATGCCTAGTCTTGCTAGAGTTGTTTTTCCGTCCATGAGTGCTGCTAGGTCTTTTGGTATTCCAAATGATTCCCATGTTTTCGCTAGTATAAAATCTCCTGGCCCTAGCTTTATTACTTCTCCTGATGAGAGTTTTCTTTTTTTAAAGTGTTTATCGTAGTTCTCTTCGGATAAGGGATCTATTTCTCCGTTTTTTGGCTCGGCTATTTCGTCGTCAAGGTGTACTGCCAGGCTCGCTGGTTTTAGATTACTCGGGTTCCAGGGCTCTATTTCGAGTTCTCCTTCTTCCACTCTTTTCTCTATATCTTTTTTTGATAGCATTTTCATCTCTCCTTGAATGTTTATATTAATTTCTATTATATATTGGGCCCTGGTGTTTAAAGAATCTCTGGATTTATAAATCTCTGGATCAAGCGGAGTTTCTTTGGAAGGTTTTGAGAACTATTGTTTTTATTTTTTTCTATAGTTCTCCAGCGCATTCTGTAGTGCTTCTGTTCCGAGTATGGAGCAGTGGTGTTTTACTGGTGGTAGTTCTCCTAGTTCTTGGGAGATGTCTTCTCCAGTGATCTCTTCAGCTTCTTCTATTGTTTTTCCTTCGAGCATCTCGCATAGTTCGTCGCTTGAGGCTATCGCGGCCATGCATCCGTAGGTCTTGAACCTGGCTTTTTTTATCACGCCATTCTCAATCTTTAGAGAGATTTGCAGTACATCCCCGCAGCTAGGATTGCCCGCTTTCCCGGTTGCGTCCGCTTCTTTTATCTCTCCAGTGTACTCTGGGTCTTGAAATCTTTCTATAGTTTCTTCCGAATATTCTTCATCCATTTTTATCTCCTATTTTTTATTATTTTTATAGTGGGGACATCTCTCTCAGTCTATTTACCACTCCTGGAAGTTCTTTTAATGTGTGTTCTATTTCTTCCTGTGTTGTGAATTTGCTTAGAGTCATTCTAAGGCTGCTGTTTGCTTCTTGGTCGGTTAAACCTATTTCTTTTAACACTTGGCTTGGTTCAAGTTCCAGGGAGCTGCATGCTGATCCTGTTGATGCGTATATGTTTTTTCTGTTGAGGTATCCTGATAGTGCTTCGCCTTCAATGTTGTTGAAGCATATATTAATATTGTTTGGAAGGCGTTTTTCTCCTTCTGGACCGTTTAGCTTGGTTTTATCTATTTTTTTCAGGGTTCCTTGTATTAGTTTGTCTCTTAGTTGAGTCATTTTTTGTATGTTTTTCTGTTTGTTTTTGTGGTTTTTCTTTGCTGCTTCTGCAAATCCTACTATTCCGTGCACGTTGAGTGTTCCGGATCTTAATCCGTTCTCGTGTCCTCCTCCGTGCTGCCATGTATCTATCTCTGTATTTTCTTTTATGTATAGTGCTCCTGTTCCTTTTGGTCCGTGTATTTTGTGTCCGTTGATGGTTACTAGGTCCAGGTTTTGTTTTTCCACGTCCAGTTCTGTTTTGGTGTAGCTCTGGCATGCGTCGGTGTGGAAGTAAGCGTTATT
>SL_8KL_010_SEDDRAFT_10002057_pt1 | contig 17298 bp, 17 predicted proteins | sample SodLakKL_010_SED_4_FD_11160 | JGI IMG/M metagenome (IMG submission 11160)
CATACTTTTTTCCGAATCAATCCATGAGCATAATATCTCGGCCACAGCCATTTTTTCTTCTCTATTCAATTCCAGGTAGGAGAACATCTGAGCCAGGCGCCTGCAAACCTCCTGCTGGTTTATTTTGGTGACGTCTTTTATTAATCTATCCTTGTAGGGTTGTAAGTACATAGGGCGCACTTTGGATACTTTTTCAATCCCATCCGCACTGCGCATGCGGATAACCGGATCCTCATGAAACAGTCCTGTAAAAACCCCTCCGAACAGGGCGGGGCTGTTTAAAATATACCGGACTACTTCATTTGATTTACCGATTTACCTTAAGTTTCCACCCTTCAATTTCTCCAATGCCTGGCTTGCATTCATCTTTTCTTTACCGGCTGCCTTAAAATGGTTTTCAATTTTTCCGCCGCCACTTTTCGTGGATCGGAAAGATAGATTTCATGATGGGGTCCATTTTCAACAAGGTCATATTGATGCATAGGCGGTTTGAACCCCCGATCCTGGGAAAGAGTTAAAACCTTTTCCTTTCTTTTTTTCAGGACCAAAACCTGCTCCCGGAGAATATCAAATAATTTTAGCAGGGTTTTTTCCATTTTTTGGAATTTATTTATTTTCCCCGCTCAGCTCTGATTTGCGCCGGGGCTTTTCTTTTTTCTATTGGCTGCTATCCCTTTTTCCATTTGACTTTCCATTTTTTGGAAATTATACTGATTTAAACCACAAGGGAGGTTCTTAAAATGGAAAGCTTCTTCATCCCCATGTTCAGGGAAAAAGAATTGGAGGCCAAATTGGGTGAAAAAGAGATTACCGTGGCCAATCAACTGGGCTGGCTTTCTTTACAGGAGTCGGTAGTAAAGGAAAATGAAACCATAACCATTTTCCATGCAGGTCAGGAAGTCCTTTATCTTATCCCTTCTTTTCTGGCCCAGACCTATGCGGAAACTCCCCCTCCCCGAATAACTATTTGCCGGGCGGTATCCGAGGATGAACAAAAATCACTTTATCCCCTCCACAAGACCTGCGTTTTTAAGCCAGAAGAAAACCTCTGCCTGCATTTTCGCTTTCCCGAGCTTCGTTTTAATTACCCGGTAAATATTACCCTGAATTGTCCCCGGGGAACCCTCCTTTATACCCACCTGGAAATAATTCCATTTTCTCCTGTGCAAAAAGGATCCAGGACCGGGTGTCATCAGCTTAACCTGGCTCACCTGAACCTGGGCGGCATGGAATATTTAACCTTAAAACTGGAGTTGCTCAATGGAGAATTGATTTTTTCGGAAAAAATTTTTTTAAAGGAACATGGCCATCGCTGTTACCCCTCCCCCGCTACTGATTTAAATAAAGGTCACTTTTTGAACCGATCCCGTTGAGTTCCAGGTTAGCCCGGAAAGAAGGAGGGGATTTTTTATGTTTTCTGTAATAGGCAATACCCTGCAGAGCGGCTGGGATTCTGTAAAAAATGCTGTAGAAATGACCGGGGAAGCTTATTTGACCCGCAGCCGAATTCAAACCCAGGTAATGGCCCCCAGCATTGGTCAGGGCTTCCAGGAAGGGGCCCGGGATGTAGCCCGCGGTTATACCAATGACCCCCTGATATCGGTAGGGTCCAAAGCAGCAACCCTGGCCCATGGTGGTATGCAGGTGGCCTCCCAGGCCGGGGTCAGGGGAGTAGTCCGGGGAGCCGGGCAGGCCATTGTCCGCAGCAAATTTGGAGGTGTGGGTTGGGCCCCGGATGCCCTGCGCTTTGCCCGGGGTTTTTATCAGGGTTTCACCTCTGGTTTATCTAAATACGGTAACTAAATCAGGCTGAGCAGGTTTAAAATAAGAATTCCGGGCTAACCTGAAACCTTTAGCAAAAAGGAAGGGCGCGTTATGACTTCATACCTGATAATACTGGCAATTTTGTTTTATCTGGCTTTTTCTGAAAGAAAAAGCAGCCCCCTGCTGCTGATNNTAACCATGTTTTTCCCCTATTATTTACTGGTAGAGATCCTCCAATTGTTCGCCGGGACTGGACAAAANACCTTACTTTTACTGGGTCTCCTGGCCCTCCATCTTTTCTGGGCCTGGAAAAGACCTGACCGGGGTCAGGGTTAACAGGTTTTTTCCCGGCCTTTATCCCGGAGAAAAGAGAACTGGAAAGAAGGGATATAATGTTTCTCTATTGCTGGGTTGGCCTCCATCTTTTGCTGATTATGGGCCTGGGTAAACACCGGGTCAATAAGTTTTTGGCCCTTATTCTGACCTGGATATTGTTTTTTCTCTGGAGTCACTGGACAGGTCTGGGGGAAAGTTTAAACTTAACCTCGGGGTTGATCTGTTTTTTGATAATCCTGAATATCTTCTGGGATATCTATCTCCTTACGGATCAAAAAAAGAAACACATTATTAATTGCCCTAAAAGGGGGGGGCATCGTCAAAGCTTTAAAGATCTCTCCGTTGAATGAAAAAATAAGAGCCTCCCAGTAATATCAGGGTTAAGCCCAGGAAAAGGGCTGATTCCCAGAGGGGCAATGTTCCCGCCAGTGCTTCGGATACCTGATAATGATAAAAAATAGTAAAGGGCTGGATAAATTCCAGCTGAGGCTGCATGGAAGCCAGGAAGTCCCCCACATAAAGAATGGAAATGATCCCCACGGTCCACCCCAGTGCCTGTCCTCCGGTTCTGCTTAATGTGGCCACCAGAAGGGCCAGGGCGGAAAACATTAGATGCAGAAAGAAACTTAAAAGGAACACCCAGAAAAAACCGGTCAGAGCTGGAATATCCTCAACACCGAACAAAAGAGAAAAAAGATAAACCCCGATCACCAGGAGCAGATTAATAATTAGGAGGCCCCGGGTGGTAGCCAAAAAATCGGAAAATATTATGGAATAACGGGGATAGGGCAGAGTGAAAAGGAGATCACCGGTTCCTGTCTGCAGTTCACGGGCCAGTCCAGAACTTCTTTCTACCCCAAAAGCTATAAGCAGGAAAAGAATCAGGGGATGTCGCCAGGTCATAGCCAGATAGGTTGCCGTTAAATCCTCCAGGGAAAAACCAACTCCCACAAAAGCCTGCATCAGATCTTCAAATTGAACAAACATCTGGGTTAAAAACCCGGTGTCTTCTGAAAAAGCCTCGTAACTCCAGGCCATAATGCCACTGAAAACTGCCAGTCCCAGGGCATAGGCCAGGAGGACGGTTTTCTGTTCCCGCATTCGCAGCCGCAATAATGCTCTCATTGCTCCCCTTCCTCTCCGCGATAGTATTCCATAAAAATATCCTCCAGCCGACCCCGGGTCCAGTTTAAATCCTTTACCTGTCCCCTCTTTAGGAGTTGACGAAGAAAATCATCTGGTTCGCCCCAAATTTTCCCCCTGATTATCCCCTCTCTCGTGGAATAGTCCTGCAAACCCATTTCCGCCAGTTCCTTTTCTCCGGGTGGGGGATCCATGAAAAATTCAACCGNATAAATCCGCCGCCGGACCAGTTCACTGACCTCTTCCAGAGCCACCAGGCGGCCGATCCTAATAATAGCTACCCGGTTGCAGACTCGTTCTACTTCCCCCAGGTTATGGGAGGACATAAAAACAGTGCCCCCCTCAGCAGCGAAATCTTTCAGTAGTTGATATACCTCCAGCTGGATCAGGGGATCCAGCCCCGTGGTAGGTTCATCCATAAAAACAACCCGGGGTTTATGCTGCAGGGCCAGGATCAGCCCCAGTTTTTGCTTCATCCCCCGGGAATATTCCCGGATTTTTCTTTTTAAATCCACCCGGGGAAAAGACAGGACCTCCATAACCTGATTACGATAGGAAGCATTGTTGCCCCGGCTTTCTGCAAAAAATTCCAGGAGTTCAACCCCGGTATGGTTTTCATAAAGGGCCAGTTCCCCGGGCAAATAACCAATTTCTTTCCTTCTTTTTACCCCTTCTTTAGACAGGGGATTGGCTCCCAAGACCTCAGTCTGGCCGGAAGAAGGCTGCAGAAGCCCTAAAAGAACCCTTATGGTGGTAGTCTTTCCCGCCCCATTAGAACCCAAAAAACCAAATATCTCCCCCGGGTTAACCTGCAGATCAATATCCCAGACCCCATTACCCGAGGAATAGACTTTGGTCATATTACTGGTCCGAATAACCGTCATAAACCTGCCTCCCTCCAAGAATTGCTAACATTAACTTCCCCAGTTTTCCACCCCCGGCGATTTGAATTTTTGATTGCTCTTAACAGGAAATTATTCCCGGAATTATTTTTCCCCTATAGTTTCAGTCCTTCCCACCGGCAGGGGATTTTTCCGCCGGAAACAATACCCTAAAAACAAAAAAGCCTATTTCCAAAAAACCGCTCCGGCTCTGGACTATTTTCATACTGCAAAATTCCCGGGAAAAGTTTTTTCCGGGAGGCTCTCTGGAAAAAACTGCCCACCCCCAAAAATAAAAATTGTGGCCTAATTTAATTTCGGGGCCTAACTAAAATTTTCAGGCAAGTTCTGGGGGCAGGTCAAAAAAACCCTGTTGATCGGGTTCCAGTTTATAAACTCCCTGAACAGCCTCCAGATTCAGGGGGCCATAAATATGGGGATATTTTTTCCCTGATGCGTAAAGATCTTCAAACAAAATGGGGGCAGCCACCTTTTCCCGCTCAATCAGTAAAAGAAGCAACCCCTTCTGTCCTTTGTATAAATAATTGGCCACATCAACAACCTGTTCCCGGGAAGAACAGTGGATAAACCCCTGGGTGGTCAGGGATTTTGAGGTGTATTGTCCTTCCTTGCGGGCTCTTTGCCAGCACCGCTCAGTTGTAATGTGAAAAATCATCTTTCAAAACCTCTTTTCGCTGTTTAATCCTGTTCCCAGCAAAAGGGTAACAGGTCCTCCAGAAAAACTACCCTGTTTTCTTCCAGTAAAACCTGGGTTTTAAGATTATCCGGATGCAGTTGCCGAATAAATTCCCGGCAGCGGCCACAGGGTGGTAGAATTGTTCCATCTTCTCCCACCGCTACCATTTTTTTTACCCTGTTCTGTCCCGAAGTTATCATGGCCGCTGCGGCGGCATGCTCCGCACAGAAGCCCATGGAACAGCATGTATCAATACAGACCCCCCGAAAAACATCCCCTTCTGCAGTTAAAAGGGCACTGCCCACACTCCCTGCTTCTGCGTAAGAAGAAAGTTTTCGGGTTCCGGTTACTTCCTTAGCTTTCTGATAAAGTTTTTGGAATTCCATTTTTCAACTCCTTTTATAAGTCAGCTTCTCATCACATTATATCATAAAATACTGATAAGTAATAAATAGTCTCCTTTTCCTCTGATAATCAGAGTATTTAACCGTCTGCCCCGGCTTTTCCAGTTGATCATAGGGGTCAGAAAGATTTTTGGATTTTAGTTTGTAAAATAAGGGATTCCCGCCTGCCGCGACGAAGTAAATAATTGAATAATTGGAAAAAAGAAAAAAGGAGGAGTTCCTATTGCAACTCAGCACCCTGATCAGATATCAAATTCTTTTGTTCGCCTTAATCCTGGGCTTTATGTTGCTCCTGCCCCATCCTGTGCAGGCTGAAGACTGGGGGTACTGGTCTTCCTGGCAGGTCCGGGAAAGAGCAGGCGTGGTGATCAATTCCGAGGAAAAAGGAGTCATCTCAGACATTCTTCGGGAGATCAAGTATGTTTTTCAAGAGCCTCCTGCTCTTAATCCCCCCCTGGAAGTCAGAGTTAAACCCATTGCCAATATTTTCCCCCCCGCCCTTTCCTTTTCCCAGGAAAAAAATATTTTCTCCTATTGCCTTGATCTGGGGATGACCTTTCCCCTCCAGGGACGGCTCGGTCCCTCCGGTCGTATTTCAGTGTGGGTAAATGATCCTGAGGCCCTGCTGGGAACATCGATAGGTCTGGATGAAAATGGCCCTATCTATATGCTGCCCCCGGTAATTGAGGAACGGTCCAGCGGTCCTCTTTATTCTCGCTCCGCTCACCCGGTAGGATATACTGAAGCCTTTCCTTCCCGCAGCTTTTTCCCCCTGTGGAATATGGAGGTGGAGCCATTTCTCCGGGAAAAAATCAAGCCGACCTTCAGCCTGTCCCGGGCCAGTGTGGCTACAGTCCTGACTCCTGATAAAACGCCTTTCTGGGAACCGGTTTCTCAAAAAAGATGGATAGAATTCATGCAAAAACAGGCCCGGCTTGAAATTGAACTTTTCTTAAAGCAGGTTCAGGCCGCGCGGGATGACAGCCATTTCCACCAACAGGCCGAGCGTTTGGAACGGCAGATAGCTTTTATGGAACAGCAGTACTCCCCCGAAAAAGTCCTGGAAAGACATGAACAGGCCCTCGAAGATCTGGGAAATTCATTAAAAATGTTCCGGATGCATAAAGAAATGGCCCAGACGGAGGAGGTTAAAGAAAAATGGGCTGAAGCTATAGCCGAGGTTGAAGAAAACAAGGTTAGAGCCGAAGCTTATTTTCTGGAAGAGTTCCTGCTTGTTGTTGAGGATTTTATGGAGGAAATGCAGGAATATTTAAGGGACCTGGCCCTGGCCAGTCTACAGGCAGAAGAAATGCTGGAAGAAGCAGCGGAGATAGTTAAAAATTCTCGCTGGGACCAGCTGGAGGAACTGGGCCAGAAGTATGATTCCCAATACCTCTTATATCTGGCAGACAGCGGTCGGGCCCAGGCAAAATTAGAAGCCGAACTGGCTTCCCTTTCCCCTGCCGAACTAAGTGCACCTGCCTATGGCTTTGAGATTCCTCCCACTCACCCGGTGGGGCCCTATCGCCACCTGGTGCCCATGGATTTTGAGGTCACGCGACCTTCGGGACTGGTGGATAAGGGAACAGAAGGGGCCCGGGCCCTGGTGGCATTAAAACCCGGTTTTTTTACCGATGCCCTGCCCTCTACTGCCCCCCGCCTGATTATTGTTAAATGGTGGGAACTGATCGATTCCAGCCATTTCAGCCCTGAAGGCCGGCACTTTCACCCGGCCCGGAGAGAAATGATGGATCGGGTCTGGTCAGATCTCCGCTGGGATCAAATTTACAACCTTCTACCCTGAGGCACCCTCTACCCATTTGGACCTGACTTCTTTTTTGGAAAAGTATCTTTTTCCTGGAGCTTCAATCTTTTTTAAGTTTTTCCCACTCTTCCCGCATTATTATCTCCTTATTATCCTCCAGGTAATCCGTAGCCAGACAGCCCTGGAGATGATCTATTTCATGCTGAAATAGTTCTGCCAGATCATCTGTAAATTCCGTTTCTTTTTCCTGCCCCAGTTCATCCCAGTACCTTACTTTTATTCTGCGGTGGCGAAAAACCCGGACAAAAAAAGCCACCTTAAAACTGTAGCAGCTATCCCAGACGGGGAATTTATCCCGGCTTTTTTCGATTATACAGGGGTTAATCATGAAAATTTGCTCCTGCCCTGAATTGTAATAAATGGCCTGCTGGAGACAACCAATCTGGGGGGCAGCCAGGGCCCGCCCGAGTCCGTATTTTTCCTTTAAAAATCCGAGGGTATCCGCCAGGTCAATTTTTATTTTCTGGAGAGGAGAGCCCCAGTTTTCTACCGGTGCAGATTGTTTTCGCAGTCGCTGATCACCCAGCAGCAGAACTTTTTTTATGGTCATTTTAAATTCCTCCAGAATTTCCTTTTCCACGGAAGATTTTACAGTTGATCATTTTATCAGAAAAAGGTCAATTACTCCGGCTTTTTTCCCCTATTCCCCATCCCTTGTTTTTTAAGCTGGGAGAAAAAAATAAGGGGGGATTTCTGCTCAAAATACCTTTCCAGGAAAAAACTCAGTCGCCCAGGAGTTCTGCGGGTATTGATCCAGGCGAATAGAAAACTCCAGGCTGGCCCAGGGGCGCAGGAACCGAAACCACCTGCCCCTCCTCCTGGACCTGATATAAGTCGGAACTCCAGTGATGTTGCCAGGTTCCCCGGGGCAGATAGACCTCAACCTCCTCCTGATCTGCATCCAGGACCGGGGCAACTATCAGATCCGGACCGAGCATAAACTGCTGATAGGTCAGATCATAGGTCTGCGGATCATGGGGATAGTGGAAAAACAAGGGGCGGACCAGAGGAGCACCCTTTTCCTCAGCTTCCAGCATTAACTTCTGCCGGTAGGGAGCAAGGTCCCGAAAAATACTGGCAAATTTTTGAACATGATTTACTATCCGGTCATTGCTATAAACCTGGAGATTTTCATCGGGTCGATTACCTTCATGACTGCGAAACAGGCTGGTAAAAGCATTAAGTTCTATCCAGCGCAGCAGGAGTTCTTCGGAGCGAACATAATTCAAAAAAAGATCAGTTATTGAGGTATAGCCCCCAATATCACTGTGGTTCAGGCTGAAACCGGAAAGGCCGCTGCTTAATAATCCGGTTACTGCTGTTTTTATTCCATCATGGGCATCCCAGGTAACATTTTGATCCCCCAGCCAGAAGGCAGATGCCTGGCCCGGGCTGTCGCTGAAACCCGCCCGGACAAAAAATAGACCTTCTCCCTCCAATCCTGCTTCCTGTAAAGCTTCCCTGTTTATTCGGGCCCATTCTTCAGGGTAGCGGTTATGATAGTAAATTCCCTCATCTCCGCTGGCCATAACTGCATCCAGGGGTAAAGCCTCCCCAAAATCGGCCATCCAGCCAGAAAAACCCTCCTGGATCATTTCTGCGGTAATAACGTCTTTTATCCACTCCCGGGCCTCCTCAATGGTTAAATCAAGCAGATTTCCGGTAAAATCGGTAAGTAAGAATTCCAGGGGCTCTCCTGCTTCATCCTGCAAAACAAAACCCTTTTCCCGGGCTTCCCGATACAAATCACGACGAACATTATCCTTATCTTCAACTGAAACCACGAAAGGATTTACATAGCCCAGAAGCTGGATGCCATCTTCATTTAGTTCCTCCCGGAAATTATCCCAATCATTATAATGGTCCTGATCTCGCTCCCAGTTCCACCATAGTTGATAACCAAAGCTGGTCCGGCGCTGGCCCACCCAGTCCTGAATCCAGAGCCCGGCCAGGGGAACCCCGCTACCTTTCATGATTTCAATTTTCCGGCGGACCTCATCCGTTCCTCCCTGGACTCCCAGGATCAACCCTTCCTGGGTCCAGGAGGGCAGGGGTTCCATTCTACCCACAACCCCGGTGTGCTCCTCAACAAGAGCTGCCGGAGATTCTCCAGCATAAATGTAACCTTCGGCTTTTCCAGAAAAAAGCTCCAGCTGAGCGGCTTTATTCTCAGTAAAATGAAAAACCTGATATTCTTTGTTGATGCTGAATAAAGAGCGGAGTTCACTGCTGATAAAATGGGGAACCGGGGCATAGGTGTGGAAGGGAGAACCCCCCGCCCGGTTGGTGATTTCTGCCAGAAAGGTCAGGGGTTGAGCCCCTCGCCCAATTCCCTGTTCCTGAACCAGAATGGGAACCCGCTGCCCCCGCAGATCAAAGTAAGAATACTGGGTTCCCAGGCCAAAAATATGTTCATCCTCCTCCAGGGACCAGCTCAGGTAAGTACGGTTGATATCCTCATCTTCCCACTGCACCTGATACCGGAGCCGCCCCGGTGAAACTGCTTCCAGGATAAAGCTATAATCAACTTCGTTTCCCTCTGAACAGCTCAGGGTCCCTGCCAGCTGCAGTTGATTATCCTCTTTATCTATCTGAGAAATAGTCTGTTGATCATAAATTATCTGCCGCTCTTCTTCCATAAAAAAATAACCGCGCTGTTCTTCTGATTGTAACTCCCCTACTCCTCCAGCCAGAAAACCCCGATCAGCAGGGGTTGCAAAAATAATTTGCCCCTGACGGGTAACCGGGGTTACAGTTAACTGTTTGCGGTCGCTATCCCAGTCCAGAGAGAAATCCCCCACAATCCAGTCCTGATCTTCAGCTGCCTGTCCCTCCAGGAACAGGCTACTAAAAACTGGGGGCAGTTCCTGCCCCTTAAAGGAATACCACCACAAACCTCCTGCCATTATAATCAGGAGTAATAGGGCTAATAAAATAAGGCCAACAATTCTTTTCATCGGAAGACAGGCCTCCCGTAAAAATTAAGTTCCGGTGCTGCAGCTTTCTCTCTATTGATGTGAATTCCCCGACAGATCAGGTTCAACCTTATTGAGCTGCGACTGGCGGGCAATTTCTTCCGGGTCCTGATCCAATCTTTTCCTGCCCTCCCGGAGTAAAATAAAGCCCAGGGCATAAACCGCTGCTCCGGCAATGAACATCCCCTGATTGCCAATTATATCCATGGCAAAACCCAGGACACTGGGACCAATCATCTGACCGGTCATGGTAAATACATAATAGAGACCGATATAAAAACCAACCCGATCTCGCCCTCCCAGGTCGGCGATTAAAGGCATGGCCTGGACATTAACCAGAGCCCAGGCAAAACCGGCCAGGACAAAAATTCCTCCGATAACCAGCGGTTCCCGGACCGGTATGGCCGCAAGGAAAAGAACTGGAACCAGAGCCAGACCCAGCAGCATGGTCGGAATTTTCCCCATTCTGGTTCCAATATATCCTGCCAGCAGAGCAAACACCAGGAAAGACCCGGCAAAGGAGGTTAGGATAAAGGCCGCCCGCCCTTCGGTTAAACCCAGGGTTTCTACTCCATATATGGGAAACATGGCATCCAGCCCCGCAAAACCAATAAAATAGCTGAGCATCGCCGCCAGGAGCAAAAATTCACCCCGTCGTCCGGGCTTTAACAGCAGTAAAATGCCTCGCCCCGCTTCTTTGATTGGATTCCGGGGAGTTACCGGCTTATTATCAATATAGGGGGGATTGCGGTCAGCCTTAATCCAGACTATAAAGAGGGTTATGAACAGAACCACCGCTCCAATGCCAAAAGTCAGGCGGGGGTCAATATCATAAATTAGGGACAGGCCTCCAAAAGCAATCAAAGTCCCTATTCCACCCATCAGATTAATTATGCCGTTAGCGGTAGAGCGCTTTTCAGGGGGTGTGTGATCGGGCATCAGAGAAATTATTGGGCCCCGATAGGAATGCATGGCCGCAGTAAAGACAATCTCGGTAATAATAAGAGTCCAGAGCATTGCCGCGGCAAAAGGAATAGCAAAAAAAGTAAGGGCAGCAAGGGGCAGGGCCACCAGGACAAAAGGAAGGCGGCGGCCCAGGGGAGAGTTAACCCGATCAGACCAGGCCCCAACTATAGGAATCAATAGCAGCCCTATCAAATTATCGGTACCCATTAAAAGACCGATAAGACCCCGGGATTCAATGAAATGCCGGTACATTAATGGTAAAAAAGCATTATAGGTGGTAAATGCCAGCTGAACCCCCAGGAAGCCAAATCCAATCCACCAGACCCGAGCATAGGAAAAACTGGAATCCTTATCCGAAGCAGGGGAGGAACTATCAGCCGAATGCCCTCCGCTGCTTTTTTGAGGAAACATACCCTTAAAGATACTTTTCAACTGCAATCCCATCAGCTCTTTTCGTTAGATTTTTTGCCCCTCAATTTCGGTCATCCAAAAGCAATCTGTTCACCCTGTTTTATTATTTTCTCCGACTCTAATCAGGAGAACCCGGAGGAAGAATAAAAAAGATTCTAACTCACCTTATTGGATTTCGTTAACAAAAAAAAATAACCTTTAACCCGGAACAACATTTTGACCTCCCTCAACCGAGGAGAGGGAAATCCCTGCCAGCATCCTTCTAACAGCCAGTTTTTTACCAGGCTAACTACCCAGTTCTTCCGGTTCCGGGCCTTGATCCCTGGGTTCCAATTTTCAGGGTTTGGTTAGGATAACTGTCAGGAGAAGCATTGGCCCCTTTTCAGTAGAATTATCAACTGATCAGGGGCCTTAATCAATTAAAGCTTATCTGCTGATACTTTCTTCAACCAGGTAGAGGCCTGTCCCCTTCAGGGCCAGGTAATGAAAACTATCAGGGTCGTCAAACTGAATGCCCGCCCCGGAAATAGTGACCAGACCATCGTAGGGGGGCCCTTCTTTTCCGTTAACCAGGACCAGGGTCTGGGTCCCCCTGCGGACCCCATAAACAACAATTTCGCCTGCCGGGCAAAAAATCAGGGAACCCGGTAAAACCATATCATAACCCTGACCCTCCCGGCCCTTCACTACAACCAACCACTTCCCGTCCTGAAAAGCACAGTAGGCCCAGCGGCTCCCATCAGGATTAAAAATCAGGCTATCCCCCTGCAGGTCCTCATATTTTCCTTCCCCCCTACCGCCAACTGTTACCTGCCACTGCCCATCCTTTTTGCCCCCATAAGCTACCCTGGTACTGTCCGGGCTGAAAAGTGGAGTTCCAGGCATTAATTCCTCATAGCCAGGCCCCGACCGGTCAGCAACCACAACAAACCATTCCTGCCCCTGGCGGGCCCCATAAACGGTCCAATTGCCATCAGGGCTGAAGGAGGGGTTGATGATCTGATCATAAGGAGCTTTGGGGTCTCCATCAACCACCAGGAATTCCTGGCCATTATTTGTAGCGATGAACAAAAAACGGGTGCCTGCCGGGCAAAAGGAAAGGCTTTCAGGGTCAACATAATCAAAACCTGAAAAGCTCTGTCCATTGATGCTTACTGCCCATTGGCTTTCTTTTTTATGGGTAAAGGCCAGGCGAGAACTGTCGGGCGAGAACACAATCCCTCCAATTTGTTCATATGGGCCCTGTTCTTTATTATCTACAATCAAATACCAGTCCTCCCCCCGCCGGGCGGCATAGGCAAAGCTCTGGCTGTCGGGACTAAAAACCGGGGCGGGTGTTAATAACTCATCATAATAATCCCCGGCCTGACCATCAACCACTACCTGCCATTGGGTCCCCTGCCGGGCCCCATAGGCCAGCCTCTGACTGTCCGGACTAAAAAAGAAGCTGGAAAGGCCGTCATAAGGACCTTCTTTTATTCCCTCCAAAACTACAAACAGGCTATTACCTTCTATTGCTCCATAAGCCATTCTGCTGCTGTCGGGGCTGAATACGGGGGTCCCGCTCAGGATTCCCTCATAACTGCCCAGCTCTTGGTGGTTAAGGACCACCAGCCAGCGCCCATCCCTTCCAGCCACGTAAGCCACATCTTTGCTATCCGGGCTGAAAATCGGGGTTCCAGCCATTATTCCGTCATAGTGTTCCTGTTCTTCCCCGTCCAGGACAATAAACCAGCGATTTTCTCGGGTGGCAGCATAGGCCACTCTGCGGTTATCCGGGCTGATGGTAAAGGTTTGCTGTATCCAGGCATTAACATCGATATCGGCCAGGAGCATTTCGGAAATATCTCGATACCCCTGGAAAGCCCCCATTTCTTCTGCTTTAACTGGTTTACTTTCCCCGGCTGGCATATAGGTTATAATTATCCCGGCCATCAGGGTAATCAGGACCCATAAAAACAGCCTTTTTCTGACGATCCCGCTCAAGAAATCCACCTTCTTCATTTTAACTTTTTCTGGACAATCAAATATAAAACTGATCTTTCCACCCGGGTGTCCTGGAAGCAATTTTTGTTAAAACTAATTTGGGAGTTCTGTTTTTTTTATTGCAACTGGTTTTATGGTCGTGTTCTTTTCAGCCTGTTGTCTGAAACTATTCCTGGACAATGGCTTTCCTTCCCGTTGCATAATAATATCCCTGATTTCTTCCTCAAAAAAAGGCCAGAACCCCATAAAAGGGGGCAGTCCTGAATCACTTCAGAACAGATCTATCATCTTTATAGCCCAGGGGAATTATCAATAGGGGATCAAATCCCTCTGCACCAATAGTATTTTTTACCTCCCGGTCATCAAAGGCCCCAATAATAACTCCACCCATGCCTTTTTCCTCCGCCATCAAATTCAAATTTTGAGCCGCATGGCCCGCCTCGAAATGGACATACCTGATGCCCCGATCTCCATAGCTGGCGGTAGTCCTATTGTAATCAGCAGCAATTACAATCACCGCAGGAGCATCAGCAATAAACATCTGGCGCAGGGCTGCTCTCGCCAGTTCTTCCCTCCGATCTCCTTCTTCCTGCAGTTTTAGTTCATGGCTAGCAGTATTATATTTGTAGATGCCCTGGGGGAGATCCTCTACCTCTCCTGCCAGCAAAAAAATTTGCAGGGGGTCAGTAGCTCCCGCTGAAGGAGATGAACGGGTTGGTCCCGATACTCCGTCAACCGTAATCCCTTCTCCAGACCAGAGGACATTAGCAATATCCTCCTGGCTTATCGCTTTATCCAGATAATCCCGGACAGACTGTCGGTAGTAAATCAGGTTGGCCAGATCTTCTTCATACTCAACCGGGGGTAATTCAGCAGCTTCCTGTCTATCCTGGCTGCTGATATCAGCATCTCTCCCCAGAATCATACCCAGAGCCAGAACAATTACCAGTACCACAATGGGAATTGTTGCTTTCCTCATTTCCGGACCCTCCCTCTGAAAGATTTATTGTTCCTGTTACCAGACCCCAGCAATTACCTGCCCACAATACCGGCATTTTCCGTCTTCAATCTTTACCTCATAAACTGAAAAGTGATGCCGCTCCACTACTACCGAATTGCAACCAGGACAGAAAGTTGAATTATAGGTGTGGCCGGGAACATTGCCAATATAAACAAAATCCAACCCCTCCTGCACCGCAATATCCCTGGCCCTTTCCAGGGTACCTACCGGAGTGGGAGCAATATTCTGCAATCTATAGGCGGGGACAAAACGATTCAGGTGCAGGGGAGTCTGGGGCCCCAGCTGCTCATAAAACCACCGGCACATGTTCTGAATCATTTCCTCCTGATCATTTAACCCCGGTATTATCAGGTTTACCACCTCGACCCAGACACCCATTTCCTTCATTCTTTGGAGATTCTTTAAAACAGGGTCCAATTCCCCCTGGCAGATTTCTCGATAAAAATCCTGGCTAAAACCTTTAAGATCCACCGTTGCAGAATCGGCCAGGCTCATCAGGTCCTGCAGGGGTTTTTCTGCCAGCAGGGCATTGGTATTAACATTAACTCCCAACCCCTGTTCCCGGGCCAATTGAGCAGTTTCCAGCATAAATTCAATAAAAACGGTAGGCTCATTGTAGGTAAAGGAAATTAGCTTGGCCTCCCTTTGCAAGGCATATTCTACAGCTTCCTGGGGCATATAGTGCTGATAACTATCCAGTTCTTCCAGTTTTTGTTGAGAAAGCATCCAGTTATGGCAGAACTTACAGGACAGGTTGCATCCAGCGGTGCCATAATTATTGGCTCGAGCCCCGGGCCGGTATTGATGCAGAGGTTTTTTCTCCACGGGCCCTACGGTTACCGTACCCATATTACCGTAAACCAGGGAATAAAGTTTCCCTTCGTGGTTTTTCCTGACCTGACAAAAACCTCTCTCGCCTGGACTGATCCTGCAGCCCCGAAAACAGAGTTCACATCCGACCATATTATTGTCCAGCTGCGAATAATATCGGGCTTCTTCAACCATAATATCCTGATCAGTTAAACGCAAACCATCCAATCTCATACTCCCTTTCACCACCTGATTAAAATCAAAAGTGGTTAAACCATTAAGCCTGGAAAGAAACAGGGTTGCAGCCAGTCCCCAGCAGCCCATCTTTAAAAATTCTCTACGCCCCAGCATTTTCAATACCTCCTGTAAAGTTTTTCCTATCAGGTTAATGCCAGGTTATCGCCCGTATTCAGGCTTTTGCCCCTGATTTTCTTTTCAGCAACAGACAATTCGGACTTGAAAAGCATCAGTCCTGCAATAAAAGGGAAAAGCCAGTTAAGGGGTTCATTTTTTCCGGTAAATTTTTTTCCAGTTACCGGGTTGGGATATCTTCCCCGGGAATAGCTCTCAACTCTATTTTACCCCAGATCCCCAGACAATTAAAAGCTGAATTAAAGTTGATTTCCTCTTTCTCCTTTTTATTCTCTCTGGCATATTTCCCCACGAATTAAATTTCCGGTTTTTAATTTCTGGCAGGAGAAATTAGCCCTGGAGAAAAAAACGAAGCTTTATTCCCCCGGATTAATGGAGGAACATGCCCCGTTTTTTTTCCTGATTTTATAAAGATATTCCCGGGAAAGTTGTATTTCCAGTTATTTTAATATCCTGTAGAAAACTCGATTTCAAAGGAAAAATCTCCCAGATCTTCTTCTTCAACCGGGAAGGGAAGAGTGCCAAGAGTTCCCTGATATTCCTGCCCGTCGGGAAGGCCCATCACCTGTAGAGGCCCCGTCCCCAGTTTGATTCCTTCCGGATCATACAAAGTGATTTCAAAAATGGCCATGGTATAATTATTTCCAGTTTCATTGAGTATTGTTCCCGATACAGCTAACATGTTTCCAGCAACTACCTGAAAGTCAATTTCCTTGAAGAAAAATCCAGGACCAACCGGTGCCAGGTGGTCAAAGTCCTCAACCTCTTTCTGGATCACTTCCTGGGGTGGCTCTGGGGGCGCTTCCAGCCAGTCATCCAGGTCAAATTTCCCTTCTACATGCCCTAAATGGACGATATTGGGCATACTGATATTTCCCAGCTGGGGATGATGATACTCCCCTTCCCCTTCTTCATGTTGCAAAATCCGGATCAGGGAATATATATCCCCCTGGGCATCAGTAACAAACCCAACCCCGGGCCCCGGGGGAGCATATAAAACAAAGCTGCCATCTTCGGTAAGCGGGGGGTCCATTTGTTCATAAAACTCCAGGGCCGGATTAAGGGGTTGCAGTTCGTGGAAGTTTAAGGCCACAGGTTCCCCCAGATGTAAATCCTCTACTTCAAAGGTAAATTCACCCCGGTTTAAGTCTGCTTCAGCTGGAGCCAGGAAAATCTGCTGGATATAAGAGTCTCCTCCCGCCTGGCAGAGAATGGGTTGATCTTCTTCCTGTTCATACCAGGGAAACCATTCTTCTGAATGATAAAGGCGAAATCTAAACTGAAAAGCCATAATAATATCATTATTATCAACCAGGCAGGAAAAAGAATAGATCCTGTGGACAACCCGGTACTCTTCTGTTCCCCTGAGATCATGGAACTCAATTTCTCCAAAAAACCCCCTGCTATCGGGGTTAAAATCAACCAACTGATAAACATTAATACCTTTTCCCAGAACAGGCCCAGCCATCATTATCAGGAACAACAAAATAATCCCCAGTCCTGCGAACCAGCTCCACCTTCCTCTATATCTGCCAGAAACCATATTAAAACCTCCTCGAGTTTTTTCTCCGGTTACGTCATGACATGGATCCTTTAACCGAGAAGTTCTCCACCCGCAGAATGGGGATTACTTTTCTCCTATATGTTTCAGGCAAATACTGCCCTGGAAACAAGTAATACTTTTTTGCTGGCCAGAAAATATTATAT
>SL_8KL_010_SEDDRAFT_10002064_pt1 | contig 17272 bp, 16 predicted proteins | sample SodLakKL_010_SED_4_FD_11160 | JGI IMG/M metagenome (IMG submission 11160)
CCGGTCACGCCCGAAGCCGCGGCCTAACCCTGGTCAGCAACAACGAACGGGAATTCCGTCGCGTCGAAGGACTGTGCATCGAGAACTGGATCGCGTCCTGATCCGCCGATTGCGAGCCGGGTCTCGTCCCTACCCTTGATCCTGCCGCCATAGCTTATGCTCACGGTACCGTGAAAACCCCCAGCACCGAGTGCTACGCGGCCTGGCGTTCAAACAAGGCACGCGCCGCTCGAATTCCTCGGAGATACGCCACATTGCGGGAAACGCAGCATTGCGTCAGGTGCTCCGGCGTACCGATCGCACTACCGAAGCGACGCAATGTGCGCCCGGCGGTCCGGATGAACTGCTCGGGGTCGATGTTCAACCGTTCCAAGATCGGGGGCGTCCCACCGGGAATGAAGCCGTGCTTGTCTTCCCGGATCACTCTGCCGGTGCCGTCCACCAGTTGCAGGTAGTCTTCGAACGCAAAAGGCACCGCAGTGGCGAGGCGTCCGGTGGCATCGAACGGCATCAGCGGGGCGCGCGGTAACGCCGCCATGCGCGGCTCTTTCTGCAAGCGCGGGCGTTCGTTCTCTTCATCAGTAGGCTCCAGCAGGTTCACTGTCCCGTTCGCACCCTCGGCCCGACTTACACCGCCGCGGAAACCTGCAGTCGGCGGAGCCGGTGACGCCCTGCCCTGCAATTCCGCCAACCGCTCGGCGATCGCGGTGTAGTCCGAGCTGTCCGGCGTCTCGGCCAGCTTCGCCCGGATCGGGTTCAGATCAACATAGGCCATCGCCGTCAGCACCGCCGCTTCGTCCAGCAGCGCCTGACTCTTGAACCGGCCTTCCCAAAACCGCCCCGTTACACCATCCTCGGCATTCGCCAGCCGGGCGATGGATTCATTGAGTACGCGCATGTACCACGACAGATCCGACAAGCGCCTGCGGTAGGTCTCCACCCATTCGAGTACCGCCGCCGTCTCCGCCGCGCCCAACGACTCTGGATCGGCCAAGTAACGCTGCACCAGCAACGGACCGGCAAACACCCTGGTCCAGCGCCGCAAGACTTCGTCGGCATCCCAGCCCTGCACCCGGTCGGCGTCAATGCGCAGCACCACGTGGAAATGATTCGACATCACGGCATAAGCGGCGATGTCCACCGCGAACACCCCGGCCAACTGCTCAAGGCGCTCCGCGATCCAGCCCCGCCGGTGCTCGAAACTGCGCCCGGAATGGGCATCCTCCCCGCAAAGATATGCCCGCCGCACACAACGCGAAACGACGTGGTACCAGGGGGTATCGCTCAGACTGACCAGACTGGAACGCGGCTGCGGCATCTCCCTGCCTCCTCTCGTGCAAATCCATGCGCACGCCAATAGAAAAAGCCTACGACTACGTTCCGGCAACCGTCAACAAGATGGGTGTCCTGGAGTTAGATGCGTTCCGGCAACCGTCAACAAGATGGGTGTCCTGGAGTTAAACGAAAAGGGCAACTTGCGGAGCTACTTGATGCCGTGACCGTCCTGCCGTTCGACATCGATTCGGCCAGACGGGCGGCGCGCCTTCGGGCGCGCCTCGAACGGCAGGGTACACCGATCGGGCCCATGGACACCCTGATTGCCGGAACCGCCCTGGCCCATAACGCCACCCTCGTCACACACAACACCGCCGAATTCCAGCGCATCCCCGAACTCCAAGTTGCCGACTGGTTCGGGTGAAGATCTGAAGCGAACACGGGGGATGTCCTATGGCCATCCGTCGGCGCCTCGGCCAGCCTCGCTCGAATCGGGTCCCCGTCGACAACGGCCATTGCCGACAAGATGGGGGTCCTATAGCTCTTCGCAGCCTGGCACCGCGGGACACCCACTCGACCGATGGAGAAACACCCCCCGACCGGTCAACTAGGTGGGTGTCCCGCTGTAGCTCCGCTGGGGATATCGCGAGCCCTCAGAACTCAAGACCCAGCTCCAGGTCGGTTGGGTTGCGCCCCGGCTCTGTGCTCAAGCAGGCGCCTGGGTCGTCGAGTCCCGATCCAAACTCGCTGACAAACCCACCGGGTGGCGAGACACTGGCCCACCTTAAATCGTCGAGGAGCGCCGGCAACCAAAAGACGCTCGCGGCTGCTCCTTCGGTACCCTCCACTCGAGCCGCTGCGGACAATTCAACTTCCACCCAGTTCGCAAAACTACGTGGGTACAGAACACCGAATCTTGCAGAGCCATCATCATCCGTTGTAACCGTACCGGGAGTGACCACTGCGACATTACCCGGGATCAAGGTATCGGTTTCCGTTATGTCCTTGGCAACGGTGATTACGCCGGTGCGATCAAAATCCTCACTTGCACATTCTATCTGGCGCTGAGGTGACAAAATTTGGCCCTGGAAGCAACCGTCCGCACCGCAAAAAATCGGAACCCGGTAAAACCCTTTTGCGTAGCTCTCGGACCAGAGCGAGAAGTCGACTTCCGCGCCCGATACTGGTTGGCCCGCCGAATCAGACACGAAGACCTCGAATGGCATCCGATACCGGGTAACGTTCCCCTCGTCCTCGATCAGCACAGCACCGGTCCCAAAGGCGACATTGAGCGCGTCGCCCCGCACCGTGAGGGTCGTCTCGTCAATGATGTCGGTACCCTGCACGCCGGCTTCGATCTTGACGCCGCTTTCACCGGAACCCAGTTCGCCCGGGATGTAATCCACTTCGGCCCGACCAAACCGATCCGTGACCGCATCCGTGGACGAGAGGCGTCCGCCGGATGGATCCGTCACAATGCGAAAGCGCACGCGCTGATTCGCCACCGCATTACCGGGCCCCTCCACCATTTCACCCTCTTCGTCCACACCTTCGCGATCACTGTCACGAACAGTAGCAACCACGCGACTCCGATTACTGGTGCTTCCGTCAGTATTAGTCTGGACGGTGCTCGGGAAGGCCTGAACATCGACCCGTTCGGGCGTATCTGCAACGAATATTGCCCACGCGCTGCCACTGGCCCCGGCGGCTGAGCGCGCGGTGATCTGAACCGGACCGAAGGTATCAGACTCAAGCGTGCTCGAGACTCGCCCCTCGCCGTCCGTATTTTCGACGATCTCGCCGGCGTTGATGCCACCGAGTCCGCCCCTGCTGACACTGACCGTCAGCGGCTGCCCCGATACAGGGTCCTCATTGGACAGCCAGCGCGCAACAACATCGTGATCCCTCGTGCTGATCGGCAGTAATGCATCCGGGGTTGGTGCCTCGATCGTCACCAGATCAGAGGCCACTCGCACAGCCGCGAATGCCGTTGTCCCTGCGGATCGAATAGCAATGTTGCTCTGCCCTTCAGCGACGCCCAGAACGGAAAAACGAGCTGTGCCGTTCCCGTCAGTGAGAAGCTCTCCGTTTTGTTCGATCTGAACGCTGTCTCCATCTACCAGATCCACCTCCACGGGCTGATCCGCCGCTGGCCGCCCAAGGGAGTCTTCCAGCGTCACCTCGACCTCTTCGCTGATGCCCACACTGAAGGCGTCCCGAAACTGGGTCAGGCGCAGCCGAGTACCGTCGACCTGGAAATTTCTTGTGCCCGACAGGCTGCCAACCAACGCCCTGACCGTGAACAGACGGTTCCGAGGGTCATCCAGCGTCCGCAGTCGGACCTCAACCTGCCCACTGCTGTCAGTCAAAGGCAGGCCGGCGGCATTCAGCTCCGCATCCTCGAGCGGCGACCAGCTAATGCCGTCCTCGTCCGGAAGTTCAAAGCGCACGGGCACATCGGCCAGCGCCCGGTTGCCTTCGCCGAGGACCAGCGCGCTGACGCGGAGTGTACTTCCCTCGGCCGACGACAGAGTCTCCCCACTGGAGGCCAGCACGCGGACGTCTGTAATTACGACCGCGACGCCGTCGTCGTCCACGATCTCTTCACCATTGGAGACGCCATTCTCTTCACCATTGGAGACACCGTTTCCAATGTCCCCCGTGAAGGCACCATCGCCATTCCCGCTCCCCCCACAGCCGACCAGCAGCACCGCCAGCGAGAGCAGGAGGCCGAACATCAGCCCCGACCTTATGTTCATTTCCAGAACCCCCAAACTTGGATGACTTTCACCCGGCGTCTGCTGAGCGACACAGACGACCTCCCTGAAACCGTCACAGGCTTAGTCCAATACCCGCGGCGTCACAAATACCAGCAGCTCAGCCTTGTCGGACTGGGCAATGCGGTTGCGGAACAGATTGCCGAGAATCGGGAGATCGCCGAAGAAGGGCACGGACTCCAGGCGCTCCAGGTTGCTGATCTCGTACACGCCACCAAGCACGACGGTCTCCCCGTTGGCAACCACGACCTGAGTCTCGACCTCGCGCTTGTTGATCAGCGGGTTGCCCTGCACGGTACGCGAGAAGTCGGGCTCATTCTTGGTTACCTTGATGGCCATGATCACGTTCCCGTTCGGCGTGATCTGAGGCGTCACTTCGGTGAGCAGCACCGCGTCGCGGAACTCGACCTGCGTGCCCTGGTCACCCACGCTGAGGAACGGGATCTCTTGCCCCTGCTCAATCTTGGCAGTCTCACCGTTCGCAGTGATCACCCGCGGGCTCGAGATGACCTCGCCCCGGCCTTCCACCTGCAGCGCACTCAACTCAAGGTCCAGCAAGAGGTCAGGGCGCAGAATGGTAAAGGCCACGCTCGGCGCGTCTGGAACGGGCAGTGCCACGTTTACGCGATCGCCGATCGCAGGGATCCCCTGGCCCCGCGCGACCTGGTCCGAGCCCTCGAGGGTCCCGGAAACACCACTTCGCGTCCTTCCCGACTCATCGAAGCCCGTCACACCAAACCGCACCCCCAGATCCCGACGGAAATTGTCGTCCGCGATCACCACGCGGGTCTCGATCAGCACCTGCTGCGTGGGCACGTCGAGGCGCTCGACCAGGCGGCGGATCGACTCGATCTGATCCTGGGTGTCGCGCACGATCAGGGTATTGGTACGGGCATCGACCGAGACACTGCCCCGATCGGACAGGAAGGACATGCGGCGGTCCGCGCCATCACCGGTGCGAGCGCGATCACGGTCGTGGATGAGCCGCCGGATCGACTCCGCCTGGGTGAAGTTCACCGAGAGGAACTCGGTACGCAGGGGCGCCAGGTCCTCCTGCTCCTTCATTGCCTCGAGTTCGCGGCGCTCGCGCTCCGCGATCTCCTCGCGGGGCGCCACGTAGATCACGTTGCCGGTCATGCGCTTGTCCAGGTCGCGGACCCTCAGCACGATGTCCAGGGCCTGGTCCCACGGCACGTTGTTCAGGCGCAAGGTGATGTTGCCGGTGACCGTGTCGCTGACGACGATGTTCAGGTCCGTGAAGTCCGCGAGCAGCTGCAGCACCGACCGGACCTCGATATCCTGGAAGTTCAGGGAGAGTCGTTCGCCGACGAACTCTTCCCGCTCGATCCTGAGCGCCTCTTGCTCCGCCTCGGCCAGCGGCGCGACCTCGATCACGAAGTTGCGGTCCGCCTGGTAGGAGAGCACGTCGTATTCGCCCGTGGTGTTGACCACCATGCGGATGCGCTCGTCCCGCTCGCGTTCGGTGTCGATGCTGACCACCGGTGTCGCGAAATCGACCACGTTCAGGCGCCGAATCAGGTCGTCGTCCATCAGCACGCGCGGGAACACGACCTCAACGCGCCCGGCCTGCTCCTGCACCTCGACCGTGACGCCCGGACGCGAGAGTTCCACCAGCACGCGGCCCTGGCCTTCATCACCGCGGCGGAAATCGATATCCATGATCTCCGGGGGCCGCGCACTGCGAACGCCCGCGCGACCCGGCGCGGGCTCTGCCTCGGCCGCGGCACGCGGCTCGGGGGTGGCCGCAACGGGCTCCGCGCGGGCCACCCCGGGGCCGACCGTGAGGATCAGGTTGTTGCCCTCGACCCGGCTACGGTAGTCCGAACTCTGCCTCAGGTTCACGACCACCCGCGTCCGCTCTCCGGCCTCGACGGCAGTGAGGGACTCCAGGGGGCCAACGTTCAGCTCGGTGGTTCGGGCCGCCATGCGGTTCGAAACCCCCGGCAGATCGAGCGCAAGGCGCGGGGGTGAATCGATGGCGAAGATGCTGGGGTCAGGGGGAACGTCGGAGAACTGGAGGGAAAGCTGCGTCTGGCCGGAACCGAGCCCGGTGGCTCTCACGTCCCGAAGTTCCTGTGCCGACAACGGCGCAGCCGCGAAAAGGGCCAGGCTTGCCAGCCAGAGCAGCACCGCTCCCGTTGCGCGCCATTGCGTGCGCGCCTGGCGCGTCGTGCCAGACGTGCTGTCACATTCCACGTTCATGCCTGTACCCCCCCTGAGATGTCATTCCGTCAACGCGATGGAGTTCTCGCGCTCCATGTACCCACCGAAGGCATCCGGAACCACTTCAACCAGGCGAATCGACCGCGGGGTGATCTCGGTGATGCGTCCGAAATTCTGCCCCATGTGATTGCCCGCGGTCACCGACTGGATCGTGCGGTCCGGCGTTCTTACCAGAGCATAGCGTACACCTTCCTGCTCCAGCGAGCCCACCATGCGCAGCGAATCCAGCGGGAAGCTCTCAAGCGGCTCGCGCGGCCGGTCGAAATCGACATCCACTTCACCGGGAATGCCGACGGGTTCCGCGGGAAGCGGGCGGGCGATCACGGTGGAGTCGAACGGCGAACGTTCGTGTCCGGGGTAGAGGAACGGTTCGTGCGGCTCGACCGTTGGCATGGGCTCGATGTCGCCGCCGGGCCGTGCCATCACATCATCGATGTACTGCTCCAGATCGGAAGTGTCGCGCTGGCACCCGGTGAGGGTCAGTACGACCGCTGCAGTCAGGATCACGAACCACGGGAGGGAAACGCCACGGGTGACCATCAACCTTCCTCCAGGTAGCGGTAGGTCCGGGCCACCGCGTCCATCAGCAAATCACTGTCCGATTCGCCAGGCCGAATGAAGACATTGTGCACCGTAACAATGCGAGGCATTGCAGAGACACCGCTGACGAACTCGGCAAGCTCCTCGTAGGTACCGCGCAACCGCAGCTGAATCGGGACGTCGGCGTAAAAGGTCTGGTTGACCTCGGGCCTTGGCTGGAAGAGTTCGATCTCCAGGCCCACCGTAAGGGCCGTCTGGGAGATGTCCACGAGCAGGCTCGGAATCTCGGCAGTGCTCGGCAGGAGCTGCAACAGCGAGGCGAACATGCGCTCGATCTCTTCGAGCTGCGCCTCGTAGGCTGGCAGGTTGGCCGCCCGGCTCTGCTTTTCCTCGAACTCGGCGCGCAGCTGGGTTTCGAGACGCTCGCCACGCTCGAGCACCTCCATCTGGTCCTTGATCAGGAACCAGTAGCCCGCCCCGAGCAGGGCCCCGATAATCAGCACGACGATGAAGCCCTTGACGATCCCGGGCGCCTCGCCAAGGTTCTGCAGGTCGACTTCGTTGATCGCTTTCCAGTCCATTACGAGGCCCCCTCTTCTGTCTCCTCGTTCGCCGCCGGCCGTGTCTGCTCGGCTTCGAGCCGGAAGTCACGCACCTGCAGCGGACCCTCCTGGCGGGTCTCGATGATCTGCAGTGCCGGCTCCTCCAGCCACGGGGAGTCCTCGAAGCGGCGCATCAGGGCCGAGATGCGGGCGTTGGACTCGGCGAGGCCCACCAGCCTGATGCGTTCACCCTCCTGTCGAAGTTCGCGGAAGAAGGTGCCCTCGGGGAGGGTCGTCACCATCTGGTCGAAGAGGTGCACCGCTTCGGGCCGGCTGGCCTGCAGGGTCTGAATCACTTCGATACGGTCGATAACCGCCTGCCGCTGCTGATCCAGCTCCTGGATCCGCGCGATCTGGCGGTCCAGCGCGCGGATCTCCGTCTGCAGCATCTGATTGCGCGTATCCTGGTGGTCGATCAGAAGATTTACGTAGGCTTGCGCACCGAAAACGAGGCCGGCTCCGACAAGCGCGGCGACCCCGAGCATCGCGTAGAACTGCTTGCGGCGCTCGGCACGGCGCTGTTCCCGCCACGGCAACAGGTTGATGTAGATCATCCCACGAACCCCCGCATGGCCAGGCCGCAGGCCGTCAGCGTGGCCGGCGCGTCATTGAGGAAGCGCTGCCGGTTCACCCGGCGCGCAACGGGCATCCCCCGGAACGGATCGGCGATCAGCACCGGCGTGCCGGTGACCTCCTCGAGTTGCTCGTCGATGCCCGCGATGGAGGCGCAGCCGCCACCGAGGAAGATCTGGTCGATGGTGTCCTGGGGCCGGGTCACATAGAAATACTGCAGCAGCCGCTGGACCTGGTCCATCATGCGTTCCTTGAAGGGCTCCAGCACCGACACGGCATAGTCGGGCGGCAGTTCGCCGTGAATCTTGGCATTGCCCGCCTGCTGCATGTCCATGTCGTAGCGGCGCATGATCTCCTCGGTGAGGAGCCGGCCGCCGAAGTCCTGCTCGCGCGTGTAGATAACGCCCTGCTCCTGGCTCATCACGTAGACGCTGGTCACCTGCGCGCCGACGTCCACCACCGCGACGATCGGCTTCTGCTCGCGGTCCGGAAGCTGGTCCAGCAGCAGCGACGACGCATTCTCCACCGCGTAGGCCTCGACATCGACGAGGTCTGCGGTCAGATTCGCCGCCTCCGCGATCGCGACCCGCGACTGGACGTGCTCCTTGCGCGATGCCACCACCAGCACGTCCAGCAGCTCCGGGTTCGCCTGGTTCTTGCCCAGGACCTGGAAGTCGATACTGACGTCCTCGATGTTGTACGGAATGTACTGGTCCGCCTCGACGCTGACCTGCCCTTCGAGCTCGGCCTCGCTCAGGCTGCTGGAAAGCCGGAGGGTTCGCGTGATGATCGTCGACGACGGCACCGCCATCGCGCAGTGCCTCAGACGCGTTCCGGAGCGTTTCACCGCGCGCTCGAGGGCGGCGCCGATGGCCCCCGCATCGCGGCATTCCTTGTCGACCACCGCGCCTTCCGGAAGCGGTTCCACGGCGAAGGCCTCGACCTTGTAGCCGCTGCCACTGCGACTCAGTTCTAGAACCTTGATCGCGGCAGCGCTGAAATCGACCCCGAGCAAAGCCTGGCGCTTTTTCCCCAGTCCTAGCACACTGCCCCCCTGATGTTCGCGTGCCGCAGGGCTTATACTATAGCCGTTCCCTGCTGTTTACACGTATTTACCGTTCGATGATAGTCCGCTTTAACAGGTCGTCGCAAGCGGCTTGCTCATCGTCTCAAATTCCTGTTCGACCCAAACATGACGCCATGCCACTCCTGCTCCGTGTAATCCTCGCGCTTCTGTCCCTTGCCGTGGGCGCGGGCATGGCCGCGATCGCCGTCTTTCTGGGTCTATATCTCTACTATGCACCAGGGCTACCCGCCGTCGACTCGCTGCGCGAGGTGCGGCTGCAAACCCCGATGCAGGTCTACACCGCCGACGGCCGACTGATCGGCGAATTCGCCGAGCAGCGCCGCGAGCCCGTTGCCGTTTCCGAGATGCCGGAACGCCTGCTCCAGGCCTTCGTCGCGGCCGAGGACGAGCGTTTCTACCGACACCGCGGGGTGGACCCGCTAGGCCTGCTGCGTGCCGGCATCCACGTCTTCAGCACCGGCGAGCGCACACAGGGCGGCAGCACAATCACCATGCAGCTTGCGAGAAATTTCTTCCTGACCCGCGAGCGAACCTATGAACGCAAGCTCCGGGAGATCTTCCTCGCGCTGCAGATCGAACGCGAGCTGACCAAGGACGAGATCATCGAGCTCTACCTGAACAAGATCTTCCTCGGGCAGCGCGCCTACGGTGTCTCTGCAGCCGCCAGAGTCTATTTCGGCCGCGACCTCGAAGAACTTGAGCTCGATCAGATCGCGATCCTTGCGGCACTGCCCAAGGCGCCCTCCACCACCAACCCGATCACCAGTCCCGAGCGCGCCCAGAACCGGCGCAACTACGTGCTGCGGCGCATGCTTCAGCTCGACATGATCACTTCCGAGGAACACGCGGACGCCGTCGCGCGGCCGGTGCTGGGCCGGCGACACGCGCCAGCACCGAGGTGGATGCCCACTGGGTCGCGGAGGCCGCACGCCAGGTCGTGGTGAACCTCTGGGGTGACGATGCCTACGTTCGCGGTCTGCGCATCTACACGACCCTCGACGGCGATGCACAGGAAGCGGCGAATGCGGCCCTGCGCGACGGCCTGATCGCCTACGACCAGCGCCACGGGTACCGCGGTCCCGAAATGCGCCTCGAGGGCACCGTGGTCGACGACCCCGATGCCCGCAGGCAGGTCCTCGCGGAAATGGGTGCCAGTGGGCGCCTGCTGTTCCCGGCAGTGGTGGTCGAATCGGACGCGGAGGGCGTGCTGGTGGACGGCGCCGGAGTCGGCGAGCACCGCCTCGCGGGCGAGGCCCTCGCCTGGGCGAGACCGTCCGGGACCTCCGTGTCCGACTGGCTCCGGCGGGGCGACGTGGTGCGCATCCAGCCCACCACCGAGGGCGACTGGCGACTCAGCCAGGTCCCGGAGGTCACCGGCGCGGTCGTCGCCCAGGCACCCGGAGACGGCGCGATCCTGGCGCTGGCGGGCGGCTTCGACTTCTTCGAGAACCGGTTCAACCGTGCGCTGCAGGCCGAGCGACAGCCCGGTTCGGCGTTCAAGCCGCTGCTGTATGCACTGGCGCTGCAGGACGGCATGATGCCGACCAGCACCGTGATGGACGCACCGCTGGTCCTCGGGGACCCCGCGCTGGGCGCGGAGTGGCGTCCGGAGAACTACTCGCGCAGCTTCCGCGGCGCCACAACCCTGCGGGAGGCGCTGGCCAGTTCGCGCAACCTCGCCTCGATCCGCCTGCTGAATACCATCGGCGTGGAGAAGATCCATGCGGATCTCGGCCGCTTCGGATTGCGCCTCGCACAGCACCCGCGGACCCTGTCGATGGCGCTGGGCAGCGGATCCCTGACCCCGGTCGAGATGAACAACGCCTACATCCCCTTCGCCAACGGGGGGCGCCTCACCACGCCGTGGCTGATCGCCCGCATCGAGGAGGTCGACGGCACGCTGCTCTACCAGGCGCCGACCGAGCGCGCCTGCCCGGCGCCCTGCGACGACCCCGCCGGCCAGCAGCTCGAGCTCGCTGCCGCCCACGGTCCATTGCAGTTCGCCGAACCGGTCCCGACACTGGAGCCGGGAATCGCCTGGCAGATGAGCCAGATGCTGGGCGGTGTAATCCGCTCCGGCACCGGACGCCGCGCGCTGGAACTGGGGCGGGACGACCTGGCCGGCAAGACCGGCACCACCAATTCCTACCGCGATGCGTGGTTCGTGGGCTTCAACGCCGAGATGGCAACGACCGCGTGGATCGGTTTCGACGACAACCGCGAGCTCGGTTCGCGCGAGACCGGCGCCCGCGCCGCGCTGCCCATCTGGATGGGGTTCATGCAGCGTGCGCTGGCCGGCACGCCGGAGGCTCCGATCGAGCGCCCCGAGGACCTGGTCGAGGTGGCCCTGCTCCCGGAGACCGGGCAGCGCACCACCGACGACGATCCGCGTGGTCGCCGGGAGTGGCTGCTCCCGGAACAGATACCGGAACGCAGCGCGAGCATTCCCGCTGTTACTGACGACCCGGAAACCGGGGAAAACCGCAGTCCCCGCATCGAATCCCAACCCGAATTCATCTTCTGAACCGGCCGATGGCGATACCAGAATCCAGGGCGCGTCAGCGTCTGGCCGAGGAGGCCGCACGCATCATCCTCGAGGAGGGCGTGCGGGACTACGGTCTGGCCAAGCGCAAGGCCGCCGATCATCTCGGGATGAGCGGGCGGCGCGAAATGCCGGCGAATACCGAGGTCGAGGCCGCGGTGCTGGAGCGCAACCGGCTGTTCGCGGACGCCGAGAACCGGCGCGAATACCGGGACCGCCTGCGCGCGGCAGCGGTGGTGATGGAACGTCTGGCCGGGCTGGAACCGCGGCTGGTCGGTCCGCTGGTCATCGGCATCCTCGAGCCGCAGCCGCTGATCAACCTGCACGGCTTCGCCGAGACGGTCGAAGAGGTCATCTTCCAGCTGGGGGACATGGGCATCCAGTGCCGCAGCGGGGAACGCCACTACCGGGGCGGTCAGGGCACGCGGGCGCCCTACCTCAGCTTCCGCGGTCCCGAGGGGCTCGACATCGAACTCACGGTGTTCCCGGCCGACGGCATCCGCCAGGCGCCTCCGTCACCGATCGACGGCCGCCCGATGCGCCGACTCGGCCTGCCCGCCGTGCAGGAACTCATCGCCGAAGTCGAAGCCGAGCTGGAACACACCGACTGACGCCATGCCCCACGCCACCCCCGACGCTTAACACCCTCCCCCGCTCGCGGGGGAGGGATGCGGAGGGGGCCGGCCGGGAAAGCAAAGGCCTGGGACGCGCCCCTCAGCCCCGACGGTAGCCGTGCACCGTCTCGACCAGGGCCGCGACCCGCTCCGGGTCGATGCCGGGGTGGATGCCGTGGCCGAGATTGAAGACATGCCCGGTGGGAAACGGAAAGCCGTCGAGAATCCGCGTCGCCTCGGCCCGCACCACGTCGTCGCCGGCGTAGAGCACCGACGGGTCCAGGTTGCCCTGCAGAGCAACCCGGTCCCCTACCCGTTGCGCCGCCTCCGCGATGTCGATGGTCCAGTCCAGACCCAGGGCATCGGCACCGGCATCGGCCTGCGACTCGAGCCACGCACCGCCGCCCTTGGTGAAGAGGATCACCGGGACCCGCCGGCCGTCGTGTTCCCGCGGCAGTTCGTTGATGATCCGCTGCATGTAGGCCAGCGAGAACTCGCGGTAATGCCGCGGCGTGAGCGAGCCGCCCCAGGTATCGAAGATCATCACCGCCTGCGCGCCCGACCGGATCTGCGCCTGCAGGTACGCGGACACCGCCGCCGCCACCTTCTGCAGCAGCGCGTGCATCGCCTGCGGTTCGCCGTAGAGCAGCCGCTTGGTCTCGGCGAAGTCCCGCGAGGTGGCCCCCTCGATCATGTAGGTGGCCAGCGTCCAGGGACTGCCCGCGAAGCCGATCAGCGGCACCGCACCGTTCAGTTCGCGCCGGATCAGCCGCACCGCATCCATCACGTAGCGCAGCTCCTGCTCCGGGTCGGGAACGGGGAGCCGTTCGATCGCATCCAGCGACCGCACGGGTTCGCGGAAGCGGGGACCCTCGCCCGTCTCGAAATAGAGACCGAGCCCCATCGCATCCGGCACCGTCAGGATGTCCGAGAACAGGATCGCCGCATCGAGCGGAAAGCGCGCCAGCGGCTGCAGGGTGACCTCGCACGCCAGTTCCGGATTCTGGCAGAGGTCCATGAAGCTGCCCGCCCGGGCGCGCGTGGCCCGGTATTCCGGAAGATAGCGACCCGCCTGGCGCATGATCCAGATCGGCGTGCGATCCACGGGCTCACGGAGGAGCGCGCGCAGCAGTCTGTCGTTGGCCAGTTCGGTCATCGTTGTCATCCGGTTGGTTATGGGCAATGCAGGGCCGGGGGGCCGGGACGACGGATTCAGCCGCCGGCCGGGCCCTGCAGCCGCGCGCGCAACTGCCGGCTCACCTCGGCCATGTCGGCGCGCCCCAGCAGCACGGGCTTGAGGACGGCCATCACCTGGCCCATGTCTTTGGGGCCGGAGGCGCCGGTCTCCGCGATGGCCTGGTCGATCAGGATCGTCACCGCGTCCGGTTCCAGCGGTTCGGGCATGAACTCCCGGATCACTGCAACCTCGGCCTCTTCGATGGCCGCGAGGTCGTCGCGCTCGCCGCGCCGATACTGTTCGATCGAGTCGCGTCGCTGCTTGAGCATGCGGTTCAGGATCGCCAGCACCGCTGCGTCGTCCGGCTCGCGGCGCTCGTCGACCTCGAACTGCTTGATTTCCGACTGGATCAGCCGCAGCGCAGCGAGCCGGTTCCGGTCGCGCGCACGCATCGCGGCCTTGACCTCCTCGCCGATCCGGTCTTTCAGGGACATCAGGGGGTCCCGCGCGCTGGTCAGTACAAACGAACGCGGCGGGTGATGTCCCGCGAATTACGCTTGAGTTGACGCTTCACGGCCGCCGCCGCCTTGCGCTTGCGCTCGGTGGTGGGCTTCTCGTAGGACTCGCGGCGGCGGACTTCGGACACCACACCCGCCTTTTCGCAGGTGCGCTTGAAACGCCGCAGAGCGACTTCGAAGGGCTCGTTTTCGCGTACTCGAACGTGGGGCATAAACTCTCCATAAACAGGTTGAATGGTTGCAGCGGCGATAATCGGCTGCGGTTGTTGTAATGTACGCATCGGCCGGGGCCGGCTGCAGTCGGGCATGAGACGAAACCGGCAATGATAGATCAAAGTCCTTGCAAGAAAAAGCACGAATCCGCCTACGCAGCCCGCGAGGGTCACGCTATCATGCCTGCCATGAAGACCCTGAACGTCGATCTCGGTTCCCGGAGCTACCCGATCCACGTGGGCGGGGGGCTGCTGAGCGAACCGGAACTGCTGCGCCCGTACCTGCACGGGCAGCGCCTGGTGGTGGTCAGCAACGAGACCGTTGCGCCGCTCCACGGCGAGCGTCTCAGGGCCCTGCTCGCCGGCCATGACTTCACCTGGATCGACCTCCCGGACGGCGAGCGCTACAAGACGCTGGCCACGGTGGAATCCGTCCTGACCCGCATGCTGCAGGCGCGGTTCGACCGCGGCACCACGCTGATCGCGTTCGGCGGTGGCGTGGTGGGCGACATCGCCGGCTTCGCCGCGGCCATCTACCAGCGCGGCATCGACTTCATCCAGGTGCCCACCACCCTGCTCTCCCAGGTGGACTCCTCGGTCGGCGGCAAGACCGGCGTGAACCATCCGCTGGGCAAGAACATGATCGGCGCCTTCCACCAGCCGCGCGCGGTGATCATCGACATCGACACCCTCAAGACNCTGCCGCTGCGCGAACTGCGCGCCGGGGTGGCGGAAGTGATCAAGTACGGGCTGATCCAGGATGCCGGGTTCTTCGCCTGGCTGGAGACGCACATCGAGCGCCTGCTGGCTCTCGAGCCGGAGACCGTGATCGAGGCCATCCACCGATCCTGCGCGTGCAAGGCCGAGGTGGTCGCGGCCGATGAGCGCGAGTCCGGACGGCGTGCGCTGCTGAACCTCGGCCACACCTTCGGACACGCGATCGAGACGGGAATGGGCTACGGCGAGTGGCTGCACGGCGAGGCGGTCGGCACCGGCATGGCCATGGCGGCCCGGATGTCCGAGGCGATCGGCTGGCTGGAACCGACGGACCGGGAGCGCGCCGAGTCCCTGATCGCCCGGGCGGGCCTGCAACTGCAGCCGCCGGAGCAGATCGACGCCGCACGCTTCCGCGAGCTGATGGCCATCGACAAGAAGGTGGTGGACGGCCGGCTGCGTCTTGTCCTGCTGCAGGCGATCGGCGCGGCGGTGGTCACCGCCGACTTCCCGCCGGAGGCCCTGGAGAGCACACTGCCGGCCACCTCCAGCCTGGCGACCGGTGTCGACTGAAACGCCAGCGGCGATGGGCCCTGTCGTCGCGCCTCGGCTCGCACCGTACGCGGCGCTGGCCGAGCGTTCCGCGGGCCGGCGCCACCCCGAGCCGCCCCCGAACCACCGGAGCGAATTCCAGCGCGACCGCGACCGCATCGTGCACAGCACGGCCTTCCGGCGTCTCAAATACAAGACGCAGGTCTTCGTCAGCCACGAGGGCGACCTGTTCCGGAACCGCCTCACGCACTCCCTCGAAGTGGCGCAGATCGCGCGTTCCAGCGCGCGTGCGCTCGGGCTGAACGAGGACCTCACCGAGGCCATCGCGCTGGCGCACGACCTCGGACACACGCCGTTCGGCCACGCCGGTCAGCGAGCGCTGAACAACTGCATGCGCGATCGCGGCGGCTTCGAACACAACCTGCAGTCCCTGCGCATCGTCGACCTGCTGGAGCAGCACTACGCGGAATTCGATGGCCTGAATCTCACCTTCGAGACCCGCGAGGGCATCCTGAAGCACTGCTCCCAGGAGAATGCGCACCGGCTCGGGCCGGTCGCCGAGCGGTTTCTGAACGGGCGTCAGCCGAGCCTCGAGGCCCAGTTGACCAACGTCGCGGACGAAATCGCCTACAACAACCACGACATCGACGACGGACTGCGCGCCGGGTTGCTGACGATGGAGCAGTTCTGCGAGGTCGAACTGTTCCGGGTGCGCTACGAACAGGTTCTCAGAAGCTACCCCGGCCTCGAGCCCCGCCGCGTTCGCCACGAGACCGTGCGGCGCATGATCGACACCCTGGCGTCCGACCTGATCACCGCGAGCCGCGCCGCGCTGCACGGTGCCGGCGTCGACAGCCTGGAAGCGGCGCAGCGCTTCCCCGAGCCGCTGCTCCGCTTCAGCCCGGAAGTTGCGCGCCAGAATCGTGAACTCAAGCGCTTCCTGCGGCAGAACCTGTACCATCACCATCGGGTATACCGGATGACGGTGAAGGCGGAACGCATCGTGACCGACCTCTTCTCCGCCTTCATGGAGGATCCCAAGCTGCTGCCGGAACACTTCCAGACGCACGCGCGGCAATTGGCCGAGGCGGAGGAGCACGGTCTCGCGCGCGGGGTCGCCGACTACATCGCCGGAATGACCGACCGTTTCGCCATTCACGAACACCAGCGCGTCTTCGACCTGCGCACCCTGATCTGAGCCCGTCGCCATGTCCCTGCAACCCGACTGTCTGGCCGAACTGAACCTGCACCAGGCCCCGTTCGACTCGTTGCCGAACGAGGACTTCATCTATACCGACAACCTGATCGAGGAGACGGTGGCCGCGGCCAGCCAGGCGATCGACATGTCCGGGGCGATCCTGCTGCTTACCGGCGAGGTCGGCTCGGGTCGCAGCATGCAACTGATGCGGCTGCTCGGTTCGCTGCCGGAGAACTTCGAGCTGATCGCCTTCCGGGCACGGCTGAACACCCGCTTCGAGGCAGTCGACTTCACCATCCGCAGCCACAGGCCGGTGGCCACGACGATCCCGACCGGGCGCTGAGCGACCTGATGAGCGAGCGCATCCGCGCGGGCTACGACCCGGTCATCGCGGTCGACGACGCCCACCTGCTGGGCATGGACATCATCAACATCCTGCTGCGCATGCGCGGGGAGATCCTGGGCGTGGAGGGTCGCGCCCCGCGCCTGGTGCTGGTGGGCGATCAGGTCCTGCTGCGTCGCCGCCTGCAGATGCGTCCGTCCGACGAAAACCAGATCGCCCGCTTCACGCTGCGCCCGTTCAGCCTCGAGCAGACCGCCGCGTACCTCACGCACCGTCTGCGCGCGGCCGGCATGGCCGACCCCGG